>Ga0181418_1000161_pt1 | contig 21183 bp, 20 predicted proteins | sample 41SPOviralmetaG_FD_130143 | JGI IMG/M metagenome (GOLD analysis project Ga0181418, IMG submission 130143) | Marine viral communities from the oligotrophic San Pedro Time Series (SPOT) site, San Pedro Channel, CA, USA - 41 SPOT_SRF_2013-03-13 | ecosystem: Environmental > Aquatic > Marine > Strait...
AAACTAAAACAAACATAACCTAAACAGGTGTTCAGGCGGTTAGTATGAAAGGGCTAACAATAGAAGGATAATATAAAAAGGTAATGCCTGATTTATTCACCTGTTTTTAAAATTAAACATTATGAAGGATACATTTATTAAACAATTAATCAGGGTAATATTAAAGCTTAATAGCTGGATAATATTATTATTAAGTAACGTTTTTTTATTCTTATTCTTTAAGGATATATTAAACGGTGGTAATAGTTACCACTTACACATCTTAACGTATTGCGTTATGCTTATGGCTTGTCACTTTATTAGATACACATTTATAAACAGATACTAAGATGATGGACACAAATAAAATAGTCCCTGTTGACCTTAACAACGTCATAGACGACTTAAAAAAAGATTATACTATCGAGGGACTAGAAAACCTTAAAATGCTCTTAGATGAGCTTTAAATAATTATTAGTTTAGTTTATATTTAGTCAGTCAATTATAAAATTAATTTATATTGTAAATAATTGACAATCAAGATAAGTAAGTTTTAAGGGGTTAAAAACAGTTTTAAATTCTACGCATTGTAGAAACTCTTTTGAGTCCCTTAGAGCTGCTTATTTTAGATAATAAGAGAAATTAACGTAAAATGAAACATAGTGGGGGTAAGTTCTCCACTTAAGTAAATTCAAACAGATATAAAAAAAGACCCTAAGATAAACTCAAAGGGTCTTAAACATAAAACTTTTAATATGAAAAATAAACTCAGTATGACTACTAATACTGAATAATAATCAAAACTACAAAAAAAGATACAATTATCCTAAGCCTAACTATATATTTTTGGAGAAGATTTAAACATAGTGTGTAAGTCTTAATCTTCGATAATATAACTAATATTATGAAAAGTGTTTTATTTTCATATCTTTACTACATAATAAATATATAAGGTTATAATAATATGAGTCAAACCATTACACTAAACATCCCAAAGAACTTATCTGGTATTTCGTTAAAAGAGTATCAAAAATATATCTCTACTGTGAATAATAAAAAAGACAGAGAAGCTACAGAAGAAGAAGTTGGTTTTGCAAACTTAAAACTGTTAGAGTGCTTTTGTGGTATAACTATGAAAGAAGCTTATGAATTGCCTTTAACTGAATTTAGTGGGATTATACAACATATAGCAAATGTGTTTAAAGAAAAGACTCCTCTTCAAAGAACATTTGAAATGACAGACCAAAAAGGAAACACAGTAAAGTTTGGATTCATACCTAAGCTTGATGATATATCTCTTGGAGAATTTATTGATTTAGATAAATACATTTCTGATTGGCAGCAAATGCACAAAGCTATGGCTATCTTATATAGACCAATAACATTTGAAAAAAATGATTTATATTTAATAGAAGATTATGAGGGGACTGATAAGTATTCAGAAGTAATGTTAGACGCACCTGTTAATGTGGCTTTAGGTTCAACAGTTTTTTTTTATCATTTAGGGAAAGAGTTGTCAATTCATACGATGGATTATTTGGAGAATCAAGTGAAGGTGGACTCGGATTTGCAGCAAACTTTGGAACAAAATGGGGATGGTATCAATCAATTTACGGACTTGCTGCAGGAGACCCAACAAAATTTGAAGAAATTACAAGACTCACATTATTCCAATGTTTAACCTGGTTAGAGTTTGAGAAAGAAAAAAGAGAATTAGAAAATAAAATGATTAAACAAAATATAAAATGAGACAAGTTTATACAATACTAGACAAATTAAAAGAAATACTAAGAGCAAATGGAATAACAAAAACTGTTACCTTTGGTGATTTAACAGAAGTTGATTTAAATAAAACAACTATATTTCCTTTAGCTCATATAATATTTGGTAATGTATCTTTTGATGAAAGAACAATGTCTGCTTCTATTAGATTACTATGTTTAGATATAGTAGATGTAACAAAAGAAAAACAAACTGAAGATATGATGTTTGGTAATGATAATCTGCAAGACATATTAAACACTCAACTTCAAGTTGTAAATGATGTACAACAGGAAATGAGAAGAGGTGATACTTTTTCAGATAACTTTCAAATAACTTCAACAGTAAGTGCAGAGCCGTTTCAAGATAACTTTGAAAATGAATTAGCTGGATGGGGAGCTACAATAGAAATACAAGTACCTACTAACGAATTATCTCTTTGCTAATGTCTAAAGTTAAAGCAACATTAGAAAGATATAAAAAGAAAATTGTAACCCAACTAAAAGACCGACTTACACAAGAAAAATTAGTTGCAAGTAATAATTTAAAAAATAGTATTTTTGGTAAAGTAACGCAAGATAAAGATAGAGCAGCAATAGAAATATACGCATCAGATTATGCAGTTTGGGTAGAGCAAGGTAGGGGTGCAGGAAAAATGCCTGTAGATAGAAACAATGCTGAGAAGCCATTACATAAAATAATTGATTGGGTTAAAAATAAAAATGTTATCAACGAAAAATACAAAAGACCAAAAGATATTGCTTGGATGATTGCAAAATCTATTGCAGATAGGGGTACAATAAAAAGATATGGGTATCAAGGCTCTAAGTTCATTGATTATGTAAGTAACAGTATTGCTGCTTCTTTAACAAGAGACTTAGAAAGTAGTTACTTAGAAGATATAAATGACCAAATAAATGGCAACAAAAAAACTTAACAGTAGAAGTCCTTATTATGTAGTAGCTGCAGGAGCAGATGGAAGCGTAATAGAAAACGCATCAATATCTATAAGTGGACCTGATACAGGTGTAACAAACTCAAACATAACATTATCCGTTGTAGCCAATAATTTTACGCCTACTGAATATTTATGGACAGGAGGTGCTTTAGCTGGTAACACTACAAAAGAACCAGAGTTTACAGAAAGTTCAGATGGTGACGTTACTTACGGAGTTACTGCAACAGACTCAGCAGGTAATACATATACTGCAACTAAACCTGTTTCCTGGTCAGCTAACACTCAATATACAGCAACACTTACAGTTGCAAATAATATAGTTGGTCCTTCTGCAGGATATACAATAGGTGGTGATTTAAACAATGCAGTTAAAACAGGAGAGTCAGGTGATGCTTATAGCTTTACAACAACACTTGTATTAAACTCTGGATATACAGCAGATTCAGCTTTAGCAATAAGTCCTTCGCAACCAATATCAGCAAATTTTGCATCTTCTAATGTGACAGCAACAACAACATTAACAGGAACAGTATCATTAAACGCAGAATATTATTTAGCTAGAAGTACAAGTAATGTATATGAAGGAGATACTTTTACTATTACATTAAACACGGTAGGTGTTCCAGACAATACAAATGTACCTTTTACAATAACAGGAGTTCAGGCAGCAGATTTACAAAGAGGAAACTTAACTGGTTCATTTACAGTTATTAGTAATGAAGCAACTCAATCATTTCAACCTGTTTCAGATTTAGCTGCAGAGTCAGATGAAACCTTTAAACTAACACTTGATAACATAACTCAAGATAGTGCTGCAGTAGACATATCGGTTGTCATAAGTGATGCAAATACAAATCAAGCTTTAGCAACTAAAGTTAGTCAATTAAGTTATAATAGTAATACAGAAGCTTGTGCTTCAGGAACACCAACTGCAGATGTATATTATGGACTTGCTACAAATCAATCTTTTGGTTCTGGAGTTATTTTATACGCTGATTCATTATTAAGTCAACCATATACTTCTTCTGGTGATTATTATAAAATAGGAACATCAGGTAGTTTTTACGGTGTTATAGGAGAAACCAATCCTGGAGAAATAACAAACTATGCAGAATGTCCTACAACACCTACTGAAGAAAATGTTGGAGGAGGTACTCAAAATGTTACTAGCTCAATAGCTATATCATCACAAAGTTCAAGTACTGTTGGAACTGGTGGAGAAGACCCTTGTAATTTACAAACAGATGATGTTGCTTATTTTACAGGAACAATAAATAACGGAACACAATTATTTAGCAATCAAGACAGAACATCACCTTTTGGTGGTGACGGACTTTGGTATAAGTTATTAATACCAAATGCAAGTGGTACCTTAGTTGATTGGTATGCAAGAATATTGTCTAGTCCTTCAGGAGAAATAGATAAATTAACTCAATGTGGATATAACCCAACAGGAGAAGACGTTGACACAGGGAACACACTACCGCCAACAGTAATTGTGTCTGCAAGTACCGAAGATGGTGTTGATATACACAATGCCTTTAAATCACAAAAAGTTATAATTACTGCTGCTATTGCAAACATAAGTAGTCCAAGTTATCAATGGTACAAAGGAACTTCTTCAAGTGGGGGAACTGGTGCATTAAGTTCAATATCAGGTGAAACAACTGACGAACTTAAAATAAATTATGGAGGAGAAGCTCAAACAGCAACAGGAAGTGTTTATTATAATTGTAAAGTTACTTCTAGTGGAACAGCAACAGAAGATACTGAAAACTATTTAATAACTTGGGACACAAGACCAAGCTTTACATTAAAATTTGCGGATACAGAATTTGCAAGTAATACAGCTTGTACTTCAGGAACACAAAAGACTATATGGGGGGACAGAAATGGAACAAGTTCTTTCTGTGGAGCAACTAAATTTTACAGTAATGAAGAAGGGTTGTCGTCACCAGCATTATCTCCAGGTAGTTATTCTGATAGTACAAGCGGAACAAATAATAATTATAGATACATTGAAGCAAATGGTCTTCCTCAAGGGTGTGTGACTTATGGATGTGCAGGACCTCCAGCTAGTCAACCATCAACAGGAACAATACAAAAGCTAAGAGCAAGAAGATGTGACGATTCTACTAAAACAGAATATTTCTTATTAGACGGTATCACATATACTGACCCTACAAATTATATTATAGATGTTCAAGATGTAGGACAAAGCGGTGGAAGAGGTTGTTATCAACTTATACAAGAGTTTGCTAAAACCGATACTCTTCCTGCAGGTTATCTTACTTTATCTGCATCAGACCTAGTAAGACAACAACCATATACAGATTGTGACCAATGTCAAGGGACAACAGTTATTGAAGAGCCAGAAGCTCCAGTAATTGTTTATTATTATGCAAGGTTTATTGATTGTGGTGGAGCTGGAGGTACTATTACTGCAGTTCGTTCTACAGGTCCAATATCTACAGCTTTAGTAATCAAGACATCTAACAATATATGTAAAGAGTATTTAGATAATGTAGAAATTACAGACGCACCTGACATTTCAACATTTACAACATTCTTTGGATGTACTGCTTGTTTAGCAACGATAACACCTGTTGCACCTCCAACAATATCTAATTTCTATACATACGGAGATTGTGAAACAGATGGAGGTGATATACTAAAAGTTTATGGTAGTTTAACAAGCTTAGGAACTAATTATCCAGCTGTAATACTTGATAATGGAATTTGTATGGTTTTTAAATCAACTGCTGGTTCAGCTTCAAGTATAAACCTAGCAAACCTAATACATTATCCTGATTGTACAAGTTGTAATGAAGCAGTAAATCCTACACCAGGACCTGCACCAGACCCAACACCTGTTACAAATAAATTTACTGTATCAAGTGCTACGGAATCAACATCTACAGCAGCTTGTTCAAACATATCGGTATTTGATGTAAAACTTGCTTATGCTGGAACATTGCAAGATGGAACATATCTATATACAAACGACACGTTTACAAATCTTTATACACCAACAAGTAATACTTTTGTTAAATCTAATACAGGTTATTCATTTAGAATAGGAGTAAATAATCCTGGAGAAGTAACAAACCTTACTGTTTGTTAAAGTTATGTAATACTATATTGTTTTTATTAGTTATATATAAAAAGAATTGATATGGCAGTATTAAAAAGTTCTACATTAACATTATATTGTTGGACAGGGAAGTGGGAGAATGAACCTTCAACGCAGCAATATACAATAGAAAAGATAAATCCAGATTCAAATAATACAATTAGATTTGAGATATCTGAACTTATACAAGATTATATTGATGTAGTTTTTAATAATGATTACACAGTTTCTTCAAGTGGACTTTCTAATATAAAATCAACTTGCTGGTGGAGATATGATAAAGAAAACGTATATAGCGATGCTACAGCAAATACAATAGAAACCGATTATGGTGTGGCTACAAAAGGATATGGTTATTTTGAGGATGGAATAAACGCTGGAAACGCATCATCTAAGCTGATAAGCAATGATTATGTTTATTTGCCACAAGGAGAAATAATAAGAGTTCCTGTATACAAAGGACCTAATGGGGTTACTGTAGTTAGATTTTATAGTAAAGATTCTGCAGGAAATGAATTTATAGCTGCTTCTGAAACATCACAACCATTTAGCAACGCACCTCAAGGACCAGAGGATTGTAATAGATTTATACAATATCCTTCAAGTGGGCTTGTTGTAAGTAAGATAGAAATTGTATCTACAAACACTTCTTCTTCAACTTATTCAGCAACTACAGGAACTGCTATAGAAACAATATATCCAATATATTTTGATTGTTCTAAATACTTAAATTATAAAATATCATTTATAAATAAATTTGGTGCAATACAGGATTTATGGTTTAATAAAAAAAGAACAGATGCTTTAAATGTTAAAAGAGAAAGTTTCAGTACAGGAACAGTTTACTCTTCAACATCATCAGTTAGCTATAACACTTATGACCCTACAGTTAGAGTTCAAGATGTTACAAGTAAAAAGTCAATTACTTTAAATACAGGATTCTTAAAAGAAGAATACAATGAGACTATCAGACAATTAATGCAATCAGAAGATGTGTGGATTACAGAAGGAACAAATACTTTACCTGTGTCGGTTAAAGATTCTAACTTCACATATAAAACTCATTTAAACGACAAACTTGTAAACTATACTGTTCAGTTTGATTATGCTTTTGACGGTATTAATTCGGTTAGATAATGAAACAAAAAGTAGAGCTTTTTATAGACAATCAACAGCTTGATGTTTTTACTGATGGTTCAATAACTATTCAGTCATCTATAAAAGATGCTAGAGACCCATCTAAAATATTTACTGACTTTAGCAAAAACTTTACTTTACCTGCATCAGACAGAAACAATAAATTCTTTCAACATTATTATAATTATGCAATAGATGGATTTGATGCTAATAATGCTAAAGAAGCTAGAATAGAAATAAATAGCAGAGTATATAAAGAAGGATATATTACTCTTCAAGGAGTAAATCTTAAGTTTAATAAACCTTATGCTTATAAAGTTACATTTTATGGTAATCTAAGATTTCTTAGAGAAAAACTATCTAACACTAAATTAAGTGAATTGGTATTTCTAAAGAACTTTTATATGAACTATCAAGCAACAGGGACTGATAGTGTATATGAATTTCTTACTACATCAAAAAATATAACAGATGAAAAAGGTACAGCTCATACACAACCATTAGTTGTTCCTTTAATTACTCATACTGAAAGATTATATATAGATAGTAGTACAGATTTTTATGGGGTTAAAGCTGATGGTAATTTATTTAAGAATGGAAGCTATCCTGTTAGCTCTAAACGTAATGGAGTTAGTTGGGACCAATTAAAACCAGCTATTAGAATTGACATTATAATAAAAGCTATAGAAAAATTATTATCTGAAGAAGGAGAAACAGTTAACTTTTCTACTGATTTCTTTAATACAAATAATTTAGATTACTATAATCTTTATATGTGGCTTCATCAAAAAGAAGGTAAAATAATTAGCAGAGAAGAAGACGGAAAAGTAACTACATTATTAAACAAGTTTTCTATTGGTGAATCAATAAGCTATGTTTCAGGTACAAATGCTATTGGGTTTAAAGCTAATTTTATAAATTCATCAGGTGTTGCAAGTGGTGCCGCAGCAGATAAAGTAAAAATAACAATACCTAATGGTAGAGTAGATAATGTAATAGGTAGATTAAGTCTTGTTAGTTCTGATACATCAACAAAATATGATGTAAGAATAAACAGAGACGGTGTCTTATACGATGAATTTACACAACAAGTTCAAACTGGAACAACAGACTATATTGAATTTAATTTAGATGAGGGAACATATACATTTACAATAATAACAGATAGTGGTTCTCCTATTAATTTTACTTCTGGTTTTGAATTAAGATTAATTGCTAGAGTTGATAGAGAGTTTGAAATAAATGTTCCTGACATAACAAGAACAGCAACTACACTAACAACAAACTCAACAGGTGTGTTTTATACACACGAGAATATGCCTGATATGTCGGTTCTTGATTTTCTATCAAGTATATTTAAAATGTTTAATCTTGTTGCAGAAGTAAGAAATGACTCTTCAACACAGAAGACTATTGTTGTAAAAACACTTGATGACTTTTATACATCATCTACAATAGAAACAGACATAACTAATAAAATAGACATATCTTCTAGTTCTGTAGAGTCAACATTACCTTATTCTAAATTAATGTTTGAATACGAAGATTTAGGAAGTTTACTAGCAAAACAACATCAAGAAACTAACGGTATTGCTTGGGGTGGAGAAGCAACTGCAGAATACAAAGGAGACACTAGAAACAAACAAGAATATGTAATAAAACCAGGTTTTGGTCACATGAAGTTTGAAAGACTTTACAACAGTACAACTGCTTCCTGGTCAACAACTCAAGTTGGTTTTAGTGTAACTAAGTCTAATGAAGATGATAGTGCTGGAACACAAGAACAATATAATCCATATATAGGAAAACCAGTTTTGTTTTATCCAATACTTCTTACATCAGCAACAGACATTCCTTATGTTTATAATGACAGAGCTGCTCATTATTCAGGTTCTACAACCTCTTACTTTATACCAAGTAATGCAGTAAGTACAGACATATCTAAAACAAATCATTTTGGAATAGAAAACAATGAATATGATGCTGCTAATAATGATACACAAGGATATACTCAAAACTTATTTTCTGAATACTATTCAAATTATGTTTCTTCTATATTTAATAAATTCAATAGGTTAACAAAATTAAAAGCAGTATTAACTAATGCTTTTATTACAAGCTATTCTCTTGCAGATACTATTGTTGTTTCAGGAGAAAAATACAATATAAATAAAATAAATTTAGATATAGTTACAGGTAAAGCTGATTTAGAACTTATTTCAACATACGCAGTATTAAGTGAGCTATGTTTAAATTCATTATTTGAAGTAAGAATAGAAGCTATAACAGGAGGTTATCTTTATATATTTGACAATAAATATAGTGCTTATCAGGTAGCTAATGGAACTTATACTTTTAGTAATGTTCCAGCAGCTCATCCAATAGCATTTCATAATTTTGGTAAAGATGCTTTAATTAGTTATACAGGTACAACAGCAGGTGGAACTAAAGCAGGATTAGACGGAAATACATATACATATTATTATGGAGATATAACGGTAACTGTTAGTGGTGACTTTGGAACTATTAGCTATGAGTGTTATAATCACGGATATATGGGTGGTCAAAACAACTTTAGCTATAATGCTAATTGTTCAGTAGCACCTACTCCAACACCAACACCAGGAAACTTAACAGTAGACACTACTTATGAAACAGTAGATAGTGCATTAATAACAGCAGACCAAACAGACGAATAATGATTAAATTAATAATAGAACTCTTAAATACAGATAATTTTTATGGAGTTAATCCATATATAGATATTGCTAAAGGAAAATACAAAGCTCCTTTAACATTTTCAGAAGCAAGAAATGTAATTAAACGTAGGTGGTATGGCACAGAAAAAAAATAAAATAATATATGAAATAGAAATCAATGACAAAGGTAATATTAAAATTGATAATGTTACTAAAGGATTTGAAAGAGCTTCTGGTGCTGTAAAAAAACTGAATCAAGATTTAATTACGCAGGGTAACATAATGGAGGATAACTCCAAAAAGAACCAGAAAATGATAGACAAAACTGGTTTAGCTGGTGCTACTCTTGTTGAGCTTGGTCGTACTATTTCAGATTCCAACTATGGTCTTAGAGGTATGGCTAACAACATATCGCAATTAGCTACTTTAATGACTACACTACTTTTTACTACAGGTGGATTTGTTAATGGATTAAAAGCTTTAGGAAAAGCATTTTTTGGTCCTTTGGGAATTATTTTGGCATTTCAAGCTGTAATAGCTATGCTGGAAGGTCAAGCTATAGCTGCTGGGATGGCTAAAAAAGAAGTTAATGCTTTGGCGGATGCAGTTGGTAAAGCTGGTTCAGATTTAAGAACATTTTTGTCTCTTGTAGATAGAGGAAATTTATCTCAACAGGAAATGACTGATACAGTTGCACAATTAAATGACAACTATAAAGATTTAAACATACAGTTAGATGAAGAAGGTGAATTGACAAAAGAGTCAAGAAAGCAAATAGATGATAAAATTATATCTATACAAAGATTAGCTAAAGCCCAAGCGTTACAAGTTCAATTAGAAAAACTATATATAGAAGAGTTAGAAGCAACAGGAGGAAGACTTAAAGATATAAAGGAAATTGATGATGAAAGCTTTATACAAAAAGCACAGAGACTTTTTATGGGTGAATTAGAAAAAATGAGACTTTTGTTTAAGTTGGAATTTACATCACAAGAGGAGTTTAGAAAAGTATATAGGGAGAGAAGATTAAAAAATATAGATGAAAGTTTTGTTGAAGAACAAAAATTAAGAAATGAAAATATACAAAATATCCTTAAACAGTTAGAAGACTTTGAGTTATCAAATGAAGCTTTTGGTGATAGAGAAGGTAAATTAGAAGAAGCTAGATTAAAAAGATTAGATGATTTAAGAAAAAAATATATTGAGGGTGCAAAAATAGATGACAGATTACACAAAGACGAACAATTAGAACAACAAAAACAATTAGTTCTAAAACAAGCAGAAACGGATAGAGCTTCAAAAGAAATATTATTTGCTATAGAAGAAGACTTTAATCAAAAAATAGAAAGTGCTAGAGAAGCAAGAAGAGAAAAAGAAGCTCAAAGAAGACAAAGAGACATATTAAGAGCTATTAGATATGCTAACGACATTATTAAAATTGAACAAGATAGATTAAAAGCTGAACAAAATATACAAACACAAAGAGTTGGTTTTGCAGAGCAAGTTGCAGGAATATTAACATCAATAGCTGAAGAAGGAAGCACACTTGCAAAAGTTGGTCTTGTATTAGAAAAAGGAGCAGCTATTGCAGATATTATAATAAAATCTCAACAAAGTATAGCAACTCAAACAGCAGCAACACAAGCAGCAAATATGCAAGTAACAGCAGCTTATGCTTCTATACCTTTCGTTGGACCAACTATAGCAGGTACACAAATAGCTTTAAATCAAGCAATGTTGGCAAAAGGAATTGCTGCAACTAAATTAAGTGCAGGTTTATCTGTAGCAGGAATATTAGCAACATCATTAACATCAACAGGAGCAGGAATACAAGGTTCTGCACCAGCATCAGGAACATCAGGTTCTGCACCACAAATACAAGCTCCTGCATTTAACGTAGTAGGTGCTACACAAGAAAGTCAATTAGCTCAAGCAATATCTGGTCAAGATGATAAACCAATAAAAGCATTTGTTGTAGCATCTGATGTATCAACAGCTCAAGAACTTGAACGTAGTACAATAGAAGGAGCATCAATAGGATAATAAAACAAAATAGACCGAGTAGGGTTATTTAATTATGGAAAAGATAATAGAGCTTATTATAGACGAAGAAAACGAGATTAGTGGTATTGAAGCTATCTCTGTCGTTGAAAATCCAGCAATAGAAGAAGACTTTATTGCATTAAAGGAACACAAAGATATTAAACTTGCAGAAGTAGATGCAGAGAAAAGGATTCTTATGGGTCCTGCACTTATCCCTAACAAGAAGATATTTAGAAAAGGAGAAGAAGATGATTATTATATATACTTCTCTGAAGATACGGTTAGAAAAGCATCTGAATTATTCTTTATTAAAAGTAAACACCAAAACTCTACATTTGAACATTCATTTGAATTATCTGATATGTCAGTTGTAGAATCTTGGTTAATAGAAGACCCAGAAAAAGATAAAGCTGCTGCTTATGGTTTTGACCTACCTAAAGGAACTTGGATGGTTTCTATGAAAGTATTAAATGATGATGTATGGAAAGCAGTAAAAGAAGGAGAAGTAAAAGGATTTTCTATTGAAGGTTATTTTGCTGATGGTATGGAAAGACCTAAAGAGAGTGTAAAAGAAAATGCTTGTGATGATTGTTTAAATGAATTAAACGCAGAATATGAACTTGCAGAAGTATTAGCATCTTTAACTGAAGACGTAGAATTAGAATCTTATGGTGGTTATCCTCAATCTGCAAAAAACAATGCTAAAAGAGGTATTGCTTTAAACGAAAAAGTAAACAATAAATGTGCAACTCAAGTCGGTAAGGTTAGAGCTAGACAGCTTGAAAAAGGAGAAAACTTTACGTTATCTACTCTTAAACGCATATACTCCTATTTATCGAGGGCATCTGCTTATTACAAGCCAGGTGATAGTGAAGCTTGTGGAACTATATCATATTTATTATGGGGTGGTAAATCAATGCTTACTTGGACAACATCTAAATTAAAAGGACTTGATGCAATAGAAGCATCATCAACAATTATAGATGGTAGAGCTGCTTATACTACACAGGAAGAAGCAGAAAAAGCTGCTGAAGACATAGGTTGTTCAGGGTATCATACACACGAGTACGAAGGAGATGTGTGGTATATGCCTTGTGAGGAACACAATTTAAAGCTTCCTTGCACAGAAGGATATGAGCAGATAGGAATGAAAGATAAAGATGGTAGAAAAGTTCCTAATTGTGTTCCAATAAAATGATAAAAAGAAATAAAAAAGCAACAGTAAGTAACTCTTCACCAAAGAGTTCGTCAAGAGGATGTTTATGTCCTGATGGAAAAACTTATTCTACAAAATGTTGTGATGGAACACTTCAAGCTCAAGGAGTTGGTAAAGTTTGAAAATACAACAATTAAATTTTAATCAGTAATAATTATAAATAAAAGTATCTTATGAAAGCAAGTGAAATTGTAACAAAAATCAAAGATGTTCTTTTATCAACTAATTCAGAAGAAGTAAACACTCCTGATGTTGAATTAAAAGACGAAGCTCCTAAAGCTAAAAAACAAGAAGCTAAGAAGGAGAATAAAGAGGTAGCTCCTAAAGCAGAAATTAAAGAAGTAACTTATTCTGCAGAAGAGCCTACTGACGAACTACAAGAGGAAAACTACGAGGATAATCCAGTAGAAGAAGCTCCTGCTGTAGAATATGCTACTAAAGACGAAGTGTCAGAACTTAAAGCTATGGTAGAGAAATTAAGAGGTATGATAGAAGCTAAAGAAGAAGCTCAAGAAGAAGTTCCACAAGAACTATCTGCTGATGAACCTGCTGAAGCAATCTCTCATTCACCAGAAAACGAAGTAAGTGATAAAATAGGTGTTAGGTTTGCTCCAAACGCAAATAGAAACACTACTTACAATAGAGTATTAAACGCAATAACTAATAATTAAATTAATTTATAAATAATGGCAACAACAACTTCAATAACTACTACTTACGCTGGTGAATTTGCTGGGAAATATATTTCTGCAGCTTTATTATCAGGTAAAACTTTAGCAGAAGGTAATATTACAACAGTACCTAATGTTAAATACAAACAAGTAATGAAAAAAGTGGCAACAGATGGTATTGTAAAAAACGCAACTTGTGATTTTGACGATACATCAACACTTACTCTTACTGAAAGAATCTTACAACCTGAAGAGTTTCAAGTAAACTTAGAATTATGTAAGAAAGACTTTAGAAGCGATTGGGAAGCAGTACAAATGGGATATTCTGCATTTGACAACTTACCATCTAAATTCTCTGACTTTTTAATTGCACACGTTGCAGATAAAGTAGCTCAAAGAATCGAAACTAACATTTGGACAGGTACAAACGCAACTGCTGGTCAGTTTGATGGATTTATCACTACTTTAGGTGCTGATTCAGACGTAGTTGACGTAACAGGTACAGCTTCAACCGCAGCTAACGTTATTACAGAGCTTGGTAAAATTGCTGATGCAATTCCATCAACAGTATATGGTTCAGAAGATATGACTATCTACTTACCTTCTAATATGTACAGAAACTACATTAGAGCATTAGGTGGATTTGGAGCTTCAGGATTAGGAGCAGCAGGTACAAACAATCAAGGTACACAATGGTATAATGGTGGTGCTGGTCTTCAGTTTGATGGTATTCAAATTGCATTAGCTCCAGGATTATCTGATAACGATGCTGTAGCAGCACAAAAATCAAACTTATTCTTCGGAACAGGTCTATTATCTGACCAAAACGAAGTAAAAGTAATTGATATGGCAGACCTAGACGGTTCTCAAAATGTGAGAGTTGTTATGAGATTTACTGCTGGAATTCAGCACGGAATTGGAACTGAAGTAGTATTATACGCTACATCATAATAAATAAATTGTTCAACTTAAGAAAGGGTAGGTAAGCCTTGAGCCTACCGCCCTTTTTTTATAAAAAAATTAAAAATTATGGCTTGTGATTTAACTTTAGGAAGAAAAGAACCTTGTAAAGATGTCGTTGGTGGAATAAAAAACATTTATTTTGTTGACTTCGGAGATTTAGGTACTGTAACACTTACAGATGACGAAATAACTAATATGACTGGTGCTTCAGGTGCATTAACTGCTCGTAAGTATGAGTTAAAAGGTAATTCATCATTAGAGCAAACAGTAAATTCTTCAAGAGAAAACGGAACTACGTTCTATGAGCAAACATTAAACATAACACTTAAAAAATTGTCTAAAGCAGACAACAAAGAGTTAAAGTTAATGGCTTATGGAAGACCTCACGTTGCTGTTGAAGATTACAACGGAAACTTTATGATGGTTGGCTTAGTAAACGGTGCTGACGTATCAGGAGGTACTGTGGTAACTGGAGCTGCAATGGGAGACCTTAGTGGTTATACATTAACATTAACTGGTATGGAAACAACTCCAGCTAATTTTATGAAAAACACTACTGGTGTTGTATTTAACTCAACAGACTTTGCTGCATTAACTGGTACTATAACTATTACAGAAGGTACTAACTCTTAAACAGAGTAGGTTCTTAAACATAGAAAGGGGACTTTTACAGTCCTCTTTTTTTTTGAACAATATTCAACATAATAGGTTATATAAGTATGATAAGATTATCACCAACAACATCATCTCAAACAATTAGCATAATTCCAAGAGCTTATACTGTTGCAAGTGACTTATCTATGGTTATCGTAGAGGATGGTACTAGAAAAACTCAAACTATAAATAGTATTACATCTTCTTTGTCAAGCAATGGTAATTTCTTGCAAATGTCTATAGCTTTTAGTATTTTAACAGCTGAAAATAGTTATTCGTTTGAACTAAAACAAGGAACAACATTATTATACAGAGGAAAGGGATATTGTACTTCTCAAACAGATAATACAACAGACCATACATTAAACAGTAATAAATATAATGAATATGTTGGTACTGACACGGATGACCAAAAATATATAATATTATGAACAACTTAAAAGTAATAAATTTATCAGGGTACGAAGTACCTACAGTAAAAGAGTCACCAAGAAATGATTGGGTTGAATATGGAGATAACAACAATTATTTTGGTGAATTAATAGAGAAATATCTAGGAAGTCCAACAAACTCAAGATGTGTTAACGGTATTACAGATTTAATTTACGGTAGAGGTTTAGATGCTACTGATTCTAAAGAAAATGCTGCACAATTTGGACAAATGGAATCAATATTAAAGAATGATGACGTTAAAAGAGTCGTAAGTGACTTAAAGCTTTTAGGTCAAGCATCAATTCAAGTTGTTTATAATAAAGCAAAAACAAAGATAATGCAATTAAAGCATTTTCCTGCTGAAACACTTAGAGCTGAAAAAGCAAAAGACGGAAAAGTAGAAGCTTATTATTATCATCCTAAATGGTCAGAAATAAAACCTTCTGATAAGCCAAAAAGAATACCATCTTTTAAGTGTGGTAAAAAAAGTGAAAAAGTAGAAATATATTATATAAAACCATATAGAGCTGGTTTTTATTACTACTCTCCTGTAGATTATCAAGGATGTTTACAGTATTGTAGTTTAGAGGAAGAGGTATCAAATTATCACATAAACAACATTCAAAATGGTTTAGCACCTTCATTATTATTAAACTTTAATAATGGTATTCCAGGTGATGAAGCACAAGATTTAATAGAAAGAAAAATATATGAAAAGTTTAGTGGTTCTTCTAACGCTGGTAAATTTATTTTATGTTTTAATGAAGATAGTGAAGCACAATCAACGGTAGAACCTATACATCTACCTGATGCTCACGCACAATATGAATTTCTAGCAAAAGAATCAAGAGAAAAAATAATGATAGGTCACGGTGTTGTATCTCCAATACTATTAGGTATTAAGGACAACACGGGATTTGGAAACAACGCAGAAGAACTGCGTACTGCTAGTGTTTTAATGGATAACATAGTTGTTAGACCATTTCAGACACTATTAATTAACTCTTTTAAAGAGCTTTTATCGTTTAACGGTATTAATCTTAACCTTTACTTTATAACATTACAACCAATAGAGTTTACGGAACTTGATAATGTTGAAACAAAGATTAAAAGAGAAGAAGAAACAGGAGAGAAACTGTCAAGTGAAGAAAAGAAAGACTTTTCTGATGATGAAGGTGATGACTTGTTAAGTCAACTAGAAGAATTAGCAGAAAAAGTAGATAATGATGACTGGGAATTAGTACATACTGAAAAAGTAGAAGATACAGAAAAAGAGTTTGATTTTACATCTCTTTCTATGCCTACTGACAATGATGCTAAACCTAGTAAGTCTTCATCACAAGACAATTCAACATATAAGGTTCGTTACTCTTATGGTCCTGTAAGAAAATCACCAAATTCAAGAAGGTTCTGTCAAAGAATGGAACTTATAACTGAAAAGAATTTAGTGTTTAGAAAAGAAGATATTAATATGATGTCATTTAGAGGAATTAATAAAGAATTAGGTCATAAGGGACAAAGCTATTCGTTATTTAAATATAAAGGTGGTGTAAATTGTCAGCATTATTGGGAAATGAAAGTTTATAAAAAGAAAGTATCTGAAAACACTTTGGTTAGTGAATCTGATGCAATAAAAGACGGTTTAAAGAAACCTAATAACCCAAGTGAAATATCTGTTGAACCTAGAAATATGCCTAATAGTGGACATCACCCAAATTATAAAAAATGAAAGCATTATTTATTACATTAGAAGAGTTAAAAAGAAAATCTATTATAGATGGTAATGTAGATACTGATAAACTTATACAGTTTGTTGAAGTAGCACAAGATACTGTTATACAAAATTATCTTGGTACTAAATTATATAACACTTTACAAACTCAAGTAATAGGTAGTAGTTTGTCAACAGATAATGCAACTTTAGTAAATACATATATAAAACCAATGCTTATTTGGTACACACAAGCAACTTATTTACCTTATGCTGCATATCAAATATCTAATGGTGGTATATATAAACATAATAGCGAAAATTCAAATTCTGTTTCAGAGTCTGAAATAACAAAGTTAACTAGACACGCTACAGAGACTGCAGACTTTTATGCTAAAAGATTTTTAGATTATATGGATGATAAAAGTCAGTTATATCCAGACTATACTGGAGGTCAAGATGGAGGAATGTACCCTTTTAGAGATGTTAATTTTACAGGATGGGTTCTATAAAAGATAACAAGTCAACATATAAGCCTAAAAAAGAAAACGAAATTAAATTAAGTAGTTATTTAAAAAAGATTAAATATGTCGTTTGGAAGCGTATATAGTGTAAGTTGGTTTGGAAGCGTTAATGAAGCGAATGGATGGGGTGATATTTACCCTTTTGATGCAGATGGTTCAACGTTAACAGTAGATACGACATTATTTAGTGCAGACAGCTCAACATTAACAGTAGATGCAACAGTATATTAAAATAAAATAAAATGGCAAAACAAACAATAAATATAGGAAGTTCAGCAAATGATGGGACAGGTGACCCATTAAGAGATGCTATGGACAAAACAAATGATAACTTTACAGAGTTGTATAATGGTGCTGGTGGTGTTGCTGATGGAGCAATAACTACAGCAAAGTTAGCAGCAGACGCAGTAGATTCAGCTAAGATTGCTGATGGAGCAGTTGATACAGTTCATATTGCTGATTTAAACATTACTACAGCTAAAATAGCAGCAGACGCAGTAAGTTATGCTAAATTAGGTGCAGAGTTTACTACTGCAGCAGCATTAAGTGGTACATCTGTAGATTGGGCAACTGCTACAACATTTACTAAAACATTAGGGAGTAATACAACATTAACATTTGCAAATGTATCAACAGGTATGCAAATCAATTTAGTTATAAGTGGTAACTACACTTTAACTTTACCTACAAGTGTAAAAGAACTTACAAATGCTTCAACGTATGATGGAAGTGGAGAAAATTTAATTAGTATAGTTTCTACAAATGGAAACACAGAGCAATTTGCAACAATAAATAAAGTAGCGTAATTATGAAAGCAGTAAACAACGAAGGTGTAATAACATTTTATCAATCATTACCAAATTCATTTAGGTCATCAACTGGACTACATTTAAACGTAAAAGGTTGGTCTAACCAAGACATGAAAGACAATGGTCTTTTTGATGTAATCATAGATGATAATTATGATGAAAGAATACACGATTTAGGTGAGATATATTGGGACACAGGAGCAACTGTATTTAGAAAAGACAAATCAAATAAAACATTTGATAAGTCATTAAGCGAATTAAAAGAACAAGCGATTAGCAACTTTAAAAGTAGAATAGGAAGTGAACTTGCAAAAACAGATTGGTATATAATAAGAGAGATGGATAATGGAGCAGATGTACCAGCAGATATTGTAGATGCAAGAGTAGCTTTAAGAGAATTATCAGATACAGTTGAATCGGAAATAAATGCACTAACTACTAAAGCAAAAGTTATTACATACGATTTCCCAAACATTTAATAAATGGGTTTAAATAAAAGATTAATTGGTGCAGGTGCTACTGCAAGTGGTGCATTAACACCAAGTGAAAACTTTAAGGCAGTTATTTATACAGGTAATGGTTCAGCTCGTTCAATTACTGGAGTGGGATTTAAACCTGATATGGTTTGGATTAAAGAAAGAAGTGGTACTGGTTGGCATATGATACAAGATTCCACTCGTGGTGTAACGAAAAGACTTGCGCCAAATTCAACTAATGCAGAATCAACTGATACTAATAGAATAACATCTTTTGATTCAGATGGATTTACATTAGGCACTGATGGAGATATAAACGAAAATGGGGAAACATTTGTAGCTTGGTGTTGGAAAGCAAACGGAGGAACTACAAGCAGCAATTCAGATGGAACGATTACAAGTACAGTACAAGCAAATACAGATGCAGGATTTTCTATAATAAAATATACTGGAAATGGTTCAGCAGGTGCTACGATTGGACATAATTTAGGAGTAATTCCTGATATGTTTATAGTTAAAATGCTTACAGATGCAGGAAATAATTGGAGGGTATATCATAAAGGCATAGATAGTACAAGTCCACAAAATTACAATATAGCTTTAAATAGTACTTCAGCAAGATTTGACAGAACTGAATGGAATGATGCTGCACCAACATCTTCGGTGTTTAGTGTTAACGACCATAGTTCTGTGAACTCAAATACAAAAGAATATATTTGTTATGCTTTTGCTGATACTGCTTCATTTTCAAAGTTTGGTTCATACACAGGTAATGGCTCAGCAAATGGACCTATTATAGAAACAGGATTTGAACCTGCTTTTGTAATGGTTAAAAGAACAGATGCTACAGGGAGTGGTTGGGCAATATTAGATAATAAAAGAAATCTTACAAATCGTAGAAATTTAGTTTTATGGCCGAATAGTAGTGAAGCAGAATATACTGCATCAGGAGGAGGTGGTATAGATTTTCTATCAAATGGATTCCAAGTTAATTCAACAGAAACCTATCTTAATGCTTCAAATGGTAATTATATCTATATGGCATTTGCTGCAGACCCTGACACAGAAGCACCAACACTTGCAAGTAGTTTTGATATAAAAACTTATGTAGGTACAGGAAATGCTCAAACAGTAGGTGGTTATAGTTTTGATTTAAGTAAAGGTAGTTTGCTTTGGGTAAAATCAAGAAATGCTGCAAATAACTGGAATCAATACGACACTATAAGAGGTCCAAAAAATAGACTTGTTTCTAATTTAAGTCAAGCCCAAGATAATTTGGGGGGGTTAGATGGTTTTACAAGTGATGGGTTTACTTTAAGAGGTGGTTATGATATAAGTCAAGCATATAATTATATTAGTTATGCTTGGAAAGCTGATGATAACGAACCGACAATCTTTGGAGGACCTGCAAAAGCAGTATATAAATTTGAGGACAATGCAAATGATGTAACTGGTAGCTTTAATGGAACTGCTTCTAATGTTACATACAGTTCAAGTGGTAAGTTTAATAAAGCTGGTGATTTTAGTACAAGTGGTGCTAATATAGCAATAGGGAGTCCAATACCTAATACAGATACTGAAGTTTCAGTTTCTGCTTGGATATACTTAAATTCAGGTGCGACAAGTTATGAAACAGTAATTGGTGCAGGTTCTGCTTCAAGTGGTTCAGAAGCACCCTTTAGAGTTAATGTAAGATATGTTTCAGCAAACACATATAAAATAGAGGGATTAAGACAAATTGGTGGTACATACCATAATACTGCTTTATCAAATTATACAGATTCATCTATTGCAGTACAAACTTGGCATCATATTGTATGGACATATAGCCCTACTGGTAAAACATTAACAACATATTTAAATGGTTCAAAAGTTGATACTGTTGAATTAAGCTCATCAGGTTCATCAGTTAATGATTCAACATCTGTAATTGGTAATTTTAGAACTAATAATTCTTCTGATAATTTCAATGGTTTAATAGACCAAGTTAGAATATATAATGGAGTAGTATCTGATG
>Ga0181418_1000166_pt1 | contig 20891 bp, 18 predicted proteins | sample 41SPOviralmetaG_FD_130143 | JGI IMG/M metagenome (GOLD analysis project Ga0181418, IMG submission 130143) | Marine viral communities from the oligotrophic San Pedro Time Series (SPOT) site, San Pedro Channel, CA, USA - 41 SPOT_SRF_2013-03-13 | ecosystem: Environmental > Aquatic > Marine > Strait...
AAAAATCATTTAAAAGAATGACACATAAATAAAATATAATACAAAGTATAAATGGACAATAAAAAGTTAATTCTGGGTGAATCTGTTAAGATTACAGGGGGCAAATACAAGAAACTCGGCACAGGGGTATTAAAGACCCTTAAACCAACTTATTGTGATGTGGATTTTGATGGGGTAATTAATAAAGTAAAGATTGATTATATCTTTCCTATTGATGATATGGTAGTTGAGATGCCAGAGGCAGAGCAACTCCAGGATGTTCAGCAAGACCCAGATGATTTTATTAAGGATAATCCTGAACTAATGAAGGAAGCGAGTGAGGAGAGCGAAGGCGAACCAGTCCATCCTGACGATGAAGAGTTTGACAATCTGGAAGACCAAATTGACCAACTTGAGAAAAAGGCAAATCATTACCTGGAAGAAGCATCTGTCTTTGAGGCAGAGCGAGACCAGGCAGATGCCAAAGTTATGGAACAAGATGAATTAATAAATAAACTACAAAAGCGAAATGATTACCTTGAGGCACTATGTAGGAGAATCCTACTACCATAGATAATGGTATGCCCAGTAATTCGCTGTATTTTTATCTCTTACTGCTAAACTACCATCCTTCTTTTTTATTTTTGACGCTCTGGCACGATATGACTTCCGCTTTTCAGCAGATGCTGTCCCAGAACGCCAATCTTGTGCCCCCTTCTGCCCAAAGTGAATTAACCTTGGATTGCCTGATGGGGACTTAACATATACCATATACTTTTTCCCTGCTTTCGTAGATGGTTTGGGTTTGTAAAGTGTTTTAACCTCCCCTTTTGCCTTTGTCGTTTTTGCCTTTTTTACCATTTATAGTCTTAATAGATTTTTTTTTGCCTTTGTGTTTTTGCCACAAATCTTTATCAGCAGTTGATTGAGTTTTGCCCCCCATCACAAATGAATAAATCCTTGCCTGACCCCATTGAGTTGCTGACATCTTTGCCCCTGGTCCGCCTTTTACCCCTTTTGTATTTCTTACTGAACCTGGATTTGTTTTTCTTGCCCCTCTACCCCTTGCCATTACCTGGGATAGAATTGATGTGCTTACCCCTGTAAGTCTTGATATCTCCGCCATAGAATGCGGAGCATCTGCTTTAAATCCGTATTTCTTATTAAACTTCTGTTTGTTCGTTGGCATTTTATTTAAAATATATATATTAATAATAAAATATAAATAATGGTAAATATGACTGAAGTTAATGAACCAGTAATTGAGATTGAGAAGATGAGCATTGACCAGTTTGCTGGGTCAGTAGTATTAATACTGGGGGCAATTGGTTCGCTTTTACTGGTAATATGGCAGAGCAAATGCGCCTGTAAATGTAGAATAGGATTTAGTGATAACTGCTATATCTTTGACTGCTCGCGAGAACCACCAACTCCTGAAGAGCAAGATAAATTAAAGGATGAAGTTAAACAAAAGGAAAAGAAGATGGGTCCAGTGGGTCAAGCAAATACCACCAAAAGAAATAAAGTGCCAGCAGAGGATAGATTAGTGCCAGAAGAGATTAGAAATGGCACATTCCCAGGGGCAGATAATGAACCAGAACCTGAACCAGAGGCAGAAGCAGAGAGTGAAGCAATCATCCCTGAAACTGACGATTCGCCACCGAAACCATAATTCTATTTTTAGATTTTCTTTTTATTCCCTAAATCCCTTGACTCCCTTGACTCATTTTTCGCTCCATTTTCTGGAAGTCTCCAAACCCCCCCAGAAAGTTGCCCCTTACTATATACATCCCTCTTCTGTCCTTGCTTTCAGGGGCAGAATTAGTTAGACCCATAAAAATAAAATAGAAAAAAAACCACTTAAACAAATAACACATAGATATAGTATAAGAGATGAACATTGGGCAATTCGTAGAAAATCTGGAGAAAGAGGCAGGACTCCCCTGCTACCGCCGAATCATTGTCAGCGAGGAGGAGAAGGTCAATGCCAAAGGTAAGAAGTATATGAAGAAAGTGCCAAGGTGGGAGAAGAATGATATGACCCCTTGCGAGATTGCCCTGTGCCGTGGGTATGATGTCAAGAACCCAGACAGGGGCAAAGTATTCACCGACTACTCGCTCGCCCTCAAGCATATGCCTGGCGTCTGGGTGATTGACATTGACACCAAGGCAGATAATGTCCTGTCCAAGGAATTGCCCCAGCGTCTAATTGATGCTGGGTGCTACTCTACGGAGACCAACAAGGGATACCACTTCTACATCAAGTGCCCCGATGCGCCAACTGATTTCAGCAATGAGATAGAGGTGTTTAAGGACTTTAAGGGAGATTTCCTCGGCAGGGATTTGGGTTGTAATGTCTGGGAGAAGAAGACCAGGACAATGGACGGCAACCACCTCTACGAGTTCGCCTGGGAAGACCTGGGGCAATATATCAACCTTGACAAACTCAACGAGGAGAGCAAGGCAGAGAAGAAGAAACGCCTGCGTGAGGAGAAACGCCTGGCGCTCATTGAGAAGAAGAAGAAAGAATCTGCCCCTGACCCTGAAGGGGTAGATACTCCATTCACTGATGGGCAAATTGACTCTTACCTTGCTCGCATCAAGAACAGCGAGGGGCAATCTAAATCATACGACGATTGGTTTAAGGTTGGTGCCTGCCTGTTTAACTGCTACAAGGGGAAGAACAAGGGGCAGAGGAAGTGGATTGACTGGTCTGCCAAATCACCGAAGCACGATGAAGACCAGAATGAAGAGACCTGGGAATCGTATAAGTCTAATCACCCTGACCCTCTCGGGTGGAAGACGCTTCGCTTTATGGCAAATCAAGACACCCCAACCAATATCTACCTGTCAGCATATCAGTCCAAGAAGGACGATGGATATGAGGCACAGAAGGATGAAGTTGCCCTCTTGATGAATGAACGGATTATGTGGAATAGGCACACCAAGGAGTATATCCAAGTATATGATGATATCAAGAAGACCGAGGAGGGGCGCTGGGGGTCATATAATGCGACCCAGATGGTAGATGAATGGGCAAAGTTCTGCTTTGTGGCAGAAGGACCGAATGGCAAACCAAAGGAGTTTAACCCCTTTGACTTGTGGAAGAAGTCCCAGAAGCGCAAGGAAGTTCGCTGTATTCAGTTTGACCCCCAGAATCCAGATAATCCACACATCTTTAACTTGTGGCAAGGATATGCCATTTCTATGGAAGATTCTGCCGTATATGATATAGAAGATGCCAGACCACTCATTGACCACATCTTTAACATCTGGTGCCAATGTCGGCAAGACCACTTTGATTACATCATCAATTGGTTCGCTCACATTCTCCAACGACCCTGGCACAAGATGGGGGTGTTGCTTGCCCTCCAGAGTGAGGAAGGGGCAGGTAAGGGTGTTGTGATGGAAGTTATTGCCAAGATTATGGGAGAATGCCACTTTACGGCAACTGCCAACGCTCAATCAATCCTGGGTAATTTTAATGGTGGTCTGGAAGCAAAGTGCCTTGTTGATTTGGATGAGGCAGTTTGGGGTGGAGACATCAGCAATATGGGTAAGATGAAGAACATTATTACCGAGCAATCACAGGAGGTCAATAAGAAGCACAAAGAGGCATATAAAATCAAGAATACTACGAACTTTATGATTACTACCAATAATGACCTGTTTGCTGGCGTTGAGAAAGGGGCAAGGCGTTATGCCTGCTTCCGCCTTGACGACCGATATGCTGGTGTCTCCACCCAGGAGACCAATGCGTATTTCAGGGGCATTCGTGGGGGCACAGGCGATTCGTGTGCCACTATGGAGGTCTGCGGTGGATTTGCCAAGTTTCTTTATTCCCGTGATTTGTCCTCCTGGCACTGCCGTCAATTGCCCCGCACCGACCTGCTCCAAGACCAGATTGAGCGTGGTTGGAACAGCGTTGTCCGTTGGTGGAAGGATATGCTGGTTGATGGCAGATTCGGTCTGGCAGATTATGACCAGGAGTATAAGAACATCCAGAACGGATATGATGGTCCAGTCAAGAAGACGGAGTATCAGGTTGAGATGGAGTATTATGAGTTCATCAAGGATAGGGTGAATGGCAGAGTTGCCACAGAAGAATACAAAGAGACCATCGGCAACAAGAAGTTCTGGATGCGAAAGGACTTTAATGGAACTGCTGAACCCAAAGAAGGGGAGACCAAGAAGCAGTATCTTAAGAGATGCTATATGGACCCAGTTGATGCTGGATGGCATATGAAGTCCCAGGCAGTCCAGAAGGATGGTTGTGTTGATGAACCAAGGGAGTTTGAGGTCAAGTGGCAAGGATTCCCAATTCTTCTCAAGGAGAAGAAGACCAAGGAAGTCTATAAGGGATATTATCCCAAGTATCTCCACAAGATTTATAGCGAGGCGGTGAGGCAGGGGCAAGTTGGTCATTCGCGCTCACCCGAGACCTATAACGCATTCTGCCAGAAGATGAACAAGATTGCCCCTATCAAGAAGAAGAAGTTGGGGTCTGGCAAGAATGTGGAGACCACTTGGGAGTGCTTCCCACTGGATGCTGTGCGTCAGCACTTTAATACCAGTCAGGGGCACAACTACGAGTGGGATGAGGCGGAGGAGGTTGTGTGCCAGCACGGGGGCAAGTTGGTAGAGCACAAAAATGCCCTTGGAGACCATTGCCTGATTGATGGGTCAAGTGATGAAGAAGACCCAATCGCTGAATAAATAGTATAGTATCATTAGATAGAGGGATGTTAGTTAGATTATAAAATGTTTGCGCCTGTCCAATAAAATTATTTTTTGCCACTTTTTCCTTTTTTGCCTGGGACTTTATATCCCTCAAAGACCTGCTGGGGTTTTACTTTTTTATCATCCTCAACTGCCTTCTCAACTTTAAACTGGCACTTGGGGTCTGGGTCAATTGTGTTAGGATTGTGCTTAAATGATACCTGGGGTTTTGATTTACCTTTTTTTGTCATTTATATTAAGTGAATATTTTATTGCTGAAATAAAAATAATAGTTATATTATAAAATGAGTTTAGTGATTTGTAGCAACAGGGATACCAATTACGAGTTTGAGGATGATGATGGTAAGCAAATAAATATGAAAGGAGGGGGCACTTCATCTCCTGCCACATTTACCAATCATTTCAGCAATATATTCACAATTCCCAGAAATGCCGAAGTTTCGGTTCAGTCAGTAAAGATTAATAGAAATAATGTCTTAAGAATTACCCAACCAAAGTTCTTCAGTTTCTTTATGGGTAAAGAATTGACTGAATCTACATCTTATAGAGATAGTTGTAATTTACCAGTGGTAGTTAAAGTGCCCCCTGGTAAATACGGAATAATACAATTAGCGCGAGAAATTGATAAAGCATTAATGAAAAGGGGATTTTTCTGCCATCCAGATTATCACGGCAAATGCTCGGTTTTCCCCTCCTTTGAGAATGGGGCGAGCAGTGATAGTTGGAGAGGGTGGAAGTTTGATATTAATACAGATGGAGACCAGAGTGCCACCGACCACAGCGATGCCCTCTTAAATTGGGCGCCTGCTAATCATTCTACTGATATAGCAGATTTTGATATTACCAATTCTGGCGCTGGTAAAGGGGTAAATGTAAAAAAGGTAAATGATGACCCAGGCACATATGTGATTGGCAAAGGTGGAACAGGGGCAGTAGGAGATATGCCCCTATCATTAGTTAATGGAGAGTTTGAGATTGACCCTTTCTTATATAGTAATACTTTTTATTGGGAATGTGGTTTGACTCGCGCACTTACCCCTGAAAATGAAGCACCGCCTTGGTGCGCATTTGATGACGCATTGACTGAAGGTTCTGCTGACCCCAAAGGATTTTTTGATTTTAAATTAACTTGGGGCACGCGACCAGATGGCAAGGCAGGTCTAATTATAGAACAGGCAATTGTTGAGGAGGGCACAGGGGTAATTCGTGATAAATCTGGGACTATTAATACAGGTCAGTTTAGAATGGTAGAAGTTGCCTATTTTGGGCAGAATAACAAATCAGGGGTAAATGTTGTGATTAACGAAGATAATGTCCAGCACAATCTTCACACAAGCAATACAACTACCAAGTATCATAAGTTTAAGTTTGTTGCCAAGGGAGAATTGCTGGAACTATATGCCTTCGGCAGTAATAAAAATAATGCCAATGGTAGTTGGGATTTGGTCGTTTCATCTGCCAATTATAAGACCCTCTCCAATCCTGAAGCAGGGGCAGATACTTACTACGGCGGGCAGGCAGTTAAAGTCCCAACCTGTTTTAAACCTATTAATACAAATTGCCTCAATCTTTACCCGAAGGTAGGTCTTATTGATAATGATACTCATATTACAATTACCAAGTGGGGAGGCAGGCACAATTCAGGAACATTCCCGACTGATGGTCCCGATGATACTGGTTCGCCTGGCACAGCGCTATGGATGAGAGGATTATATGATAATGACGATGTTGCTATGGGGGGCGTTTATGATATTCGTAGGTCTAAAGAAGTTGATACTGGATTGATGATGAATGGTATTCACGATACGGCAGTTTATGAACCAATTACAATAAAGAATAATGAAGCACCAGGATATCAATTAGCACTCTTGCCACAATCTCATAGTCCTACTGGATATGATGAGTTTGATGACTATGTATATTCTTCAGTCAAGGGCAATTCCGCAGAGATGCTTGGATTTGACCACCAGACGGCAGTATTACAGACAGAGCAGGGGCAATCGTTTCGGCAGAACGGAACCACGGCGACCACTCCACCATCCGCCAATTGGAAGTTTTTTTCCATTAACCGCCCCACTCTCTCGTCTCACACTTGCTTTATTAGATGTCCAACATTGACCCATCAATCTCTTAATATGGCAAAAGAACTACCCTCCAAGATATTATACCATATACCGAGATTCAGCAATTCAGGTAAAGAATATGGTAATTTATTTTATGAACCAGCAGAGAAAACTTACCTTGCTCTTAAGAATACTGAAGAACTGAAACTAAATGAACTACAACTGGATATTGTTAATACTGATGAAACACTCGCCGAAGATTTGGCAGGACAGACAACGATTTGCCTTCACTTCAGGAAAAGTAGAGTCTAAATAGAAAAAATAGACAATTTTTATTTCTATATTTTTCTATAAGTTCTATTATAAAATGAGCGACGCCGATATTGATGTTGATATGCCTGAACAAGATATGCCCCTACCGAATGAACAACCTGAAGACCCATTGCCCCCTACCGAAGGGGTAGATGATATGCCAGAGGATGACGAGGGGCAAGATGAAGAAGTTGAGATGAAGATTAAGGAAATTGTCCCTGATAAAGAGGTGTTTAGTAATGCTGAAGCACAAGCACCGCCCAAGCGTAAGAAACGCCCAATCAGTGAAAAGCAACGAGAACATCTTGCTAAAATTAGAGTCAAAGCATTAGAGTCAAAAAGGGCAAAAGCGAAAGCAAATAAAAAACCAAAATCTGCCAAGAAGGTCTATGAAGAAAAGGTAGAAGATGAACATAGTGATGAAGAAGCACAAGACCCATTGCCTCCGCCACAGAAAATAGGGGGCATTACTCTATCTCAAGACCAATTGCGTCAATTACAATATGAAGCAATCTATGGATATGATAGTATGCGAAAGGAAAGAAAGGCAAAGAAGAGAGAAGCACAAGCAGAAGAAAAGGCAAGAGAGAAAACCTATCAGGCAGTTAGTAGAGCAGTTAATAGACCAGTGGATGATGATGGATGGGGTGTTTGCTTTCAGTAGAGGAGAGCGAGTGAGGGGATATAAGGCAAAAATAGATATTCACTAAACTTTTTATTTTATTTTTTCTGGAAAACTCTAAATATGCCTAAATCCCTTGACTCCCTTGTCTCACTTTTTTATTTATTTATAATGGGTCATTATAGACCTCTATTTTTTCTATTATTTTCTATTTTGTTTATTTATCTATTAATACATATAAATGAGCAAAGACGCACAGGGAGATGAACAGCAATTCCAAGAAGGATTCCCTCAAATCCTCAAAGTCCAAGACCCACCGAAGGAGAAGATTAAACCACTCCATCCTAATTTACCCCAACCACCTGCTTTACTGCTAATGATTTCCCCGATTCGCACAGGCAAATCTACCATTATATCTAATCTGCTATTAAACTCCCATTTCTATGGTCAAGATTATTTTGATGAGGTTATGTGTATTTCCCCTACTATATATAATGATAAGACATCCAGATTTCTCAAAAAGGCATTTGATTGCTACGATGGATACAGGGATGATATTATTACTGACTTAATAGCGAAGCAAGAGGCATTTGCTGATGGGGGCAATTTGGAGGAGAGACCAGAGGTCGCCGTGATTTTGGACGATATCCTTGGCACAATTAGGCGTGAAGCAAATGTAAATCATTTGGCATCAAGATTTAGGCATTATGGTATTCGTCTTTTATTAATGTCAAGTCAAAACTACCGCTCTGTTAGTCCAGTCATTCGGTCTAATGCTACCAATATGATTATAGGTAGTCCATTTCCCAACACGAAAGAACTTGGCAAGATTGCCGAGGAGATAGGAGACCAATTTGGAGGGTATGATAATTTCCTGAAAATATATTACACTGCTACTCCTGAAAAATATGACTTTCTTTATTTAGATTTACAATCCAATCCACCATTAGCATATCACAATTTTGAGAAGGTAATTGCTGAAGGGGGGCAACATCGCGAAGTAGAAGCACCTGAAGGGGCAATTGATAACCCAGAAGTTCCCAAAAAGGATATGGAGAAAGAAGCGAAGAAAAAGACAACCAAAAAAAAATAAAGGATACTATATAAATGAGTGATTTTGGGCAAAGTTCAGCGATTGAGCAGACGAATAACCTTATCAGTGAAGGAATGGATAATGCGAGACAGCACAGGGAACATAATAATGCTGTTCTTAATACATACAATACAAAAATAAATCAAATCAATTCCAAGAAAGGGGCACTTGGTGTAAGTGATAAGACTGAAGACACAGGAGAGACTGGATTGGCAGGAATCCAGACTGCGGTGGCAACTGGCAAAGAAGTCAAAAGTGCCTATCAAATGGGCGTGGGCAATTATCTCAAGTCTCAACCATCACAAACTGCTGAAAATCTGCGGACGGCATTTGAGAGCACCAAGTCAGCATTTGGTGTAGGAACTGCCCCTACCAAAACGGCAAAGTATATACCAGTAGGGCAAAGAACGATGACAGGGGCAAGAAGCACTGCCGAGGCAAGTGAGGAGATGGGCGTTCTCCCTGGGGTATTTAAGAAAGGATTAAAAACAATAACTGATTTACCTGATAAACAGATTGGTGGAATTGCTAAAGGTTTAGGGGCATTTACTGGAATCGCAGGGGCAGGATTAACTGGCATAGAAGATATTGCGTCAGGGTCATTTGGAGGGACAGATGGTAAAGATGCCACTTCATTACAGAAAACAGCAAATAAAAGTTCGCTCATCGCAGGGGGATTAGATGCTATGGCACTTGCTGTCCCTGTTCTCGCGCCGGTCGCTGGCGCCGCGGATTTGGTTTCTGGCATAATGGGAATTGCTGGAGATGTTAGTGGAAAGCAGGCATCATTAAAGAAGGCAGGGGCAGTTAAACAGGCAGATACTGAAACAGGGGAAAGTGTTGTTTCGGCAGGAAGTGAGGGGCAAATTGCTGACACCTCCACCCAGCAAAGAACTTACTAAAAAAATGAAAATTAAGTTAAGGTAATTAAAATAAAAGTTATATTATAAAATGAGTTTTTGGAGTGTTGATGACAAAATACCAGTGAGGCAAACTAATGTATCAGTTTTTGCTGAACACGGATTGGAATATCGTTCCAGTCAAAAGATTAACTTTCATATTCCCCCTACGATTTCTTATTTCCAACCAAGGGAATGTTATTTAGAGTTTGATGTCCAGTTGCTCTGCCAGAATGGAGTTGCTACTCAACCACCTTCCAGATTATCCCTTGATGCGGAGACTGGGGGGCATTCTCTAATCAGGGATATTCGTATCAGTTCAGGAGGAGCAGGGGCAGTTCTTTTAGAGGAAATCCAGAATTACAATACCCTGGTCGCCCTGAAATATGACTATGAGACGAATGATGTATTAAGAAATAAGCGTGCTCTCACGGAAGGCACATTATGTTATGACCCAGACAATCGGGCAACAAATGGCGCGACCCAGAGTGAATTAAATAACCACAAATCTCAACCATATACCAATCTATTTAGGGACGCCAAAGGAGAACCGATACTTGACCCTGACCGCACCAAGACCACTTGGGAAAGTGATACGGATAGTAATTTTAATAAAGTCAAATGTCTATTGCCCCTTAACACTGGCATCTTCTCTAATTCCAAGGTCTTCCCAGCACTACTTACTGAAGGATTAAGAATTGAGATTATCCTGGAATCTGCTGGACGGGTTCTTCGTATCCCTGATACTATTAACCCTGCTCGCAGGGGGCAATTGGGTCTTCGCTTTCATAGTCGGTCAGGTAAAGATAGCGAACTTGACGCCGCAGGGGGCAAGATTGCCACGAACGATATTATCAGCACAATATATATTGCCAGAAATAACAATATGACATCAGTAGATAATTGCCCCCTTGTTCCAGGGCAGAAGATTGCCCTTTGTAAATGTTCTGGTGGAACAGACACAGATGGCGCCGAAGGGGAATGGGTAGATAGACCAGGAGATGTTTGGTTTGCGAGAATGGGAGACGGAGATATGATAGTTGATAAGTTAGAATTAATAGCAGGTGATGGAAACCCAGCAACGGCAGGGGGCAGATATGGTCTTATTAAGATTACCCTTAAGGATACTTGGGGGGCAGGCAAGACAGGGGTAAAATATCTCGGTTCAGCAAGTATTAATAATGCCGATGGATGGATGATTGTTGATGCTGGTATTCGTAATCAGGATAAGGATACTGGTGCCCAGGTGGGAGATTTTAAGGGAGATTATAAACTTTCTAATGTCCAAATGGTAATTCGTCAAATTGATATGCCTTCTGGATATACTGGCAAATTAATGGGTATGATGAAAGGTGGGGGCACAATGAATTATGATTTCCTCTCTAATACAAATTACAAATACTCCCAACTGAAAGGCGACCGAGTGGCAAACATTCGCTTGCCCCTGTCCCAGAGTCGCGCCAAGTCAATTCTATCTATCCCTACTGACGCATCAGTATATAAGAACGCAGAATTAATAACTGGTATGAAAGACACACTGGGTCTTAATTTCCCTGGAACAGATAATGACCCTGTTTATCCTTTTGCTGATATGCCTGACCTGGGCACATATGTAGAAGATATAGATAGTGAAGATGTTATGAATCTTTCTGTTCGCTCTGGTCTAACTGGAGTCTGGGACGAACTCACTGATTACCAGTGGTTCTATGATGGCAAATTAAATCCCTCTCGCAAGGTAGAAACTGCCGTTATCTCTGGTAGAAAGGGAATCTCCCAGCAACCTCTAATTGAGTTAGAGAAGGCGCTTGCTATGGCAAATATAGAACCGCTATCTTTTAAGAAGTTTAGGTCTAATTGCTGTATCGGTCGGGCACTTGCTTTACAGGATGGGGTATATGATTGTAGGGGCAGAGACTTTAACCTTCAGGTAAATTATCAGTCGTTAAGAACACCCCTCAAGAATAAATTATGGAATAATTTTGTTGCCCATCTTCGGCGCATAGAGGTCAAAGGAGACCAGATTTCGCTACAAGTATAATAATAAAAAAGTGAGTCAAGGGAGTCAAGGAAAAAGACCATAAATGGATTCGTGGCATTTAACAACAAACTTTGGAATCTACATTTCTTTCTTTTAGACTAACTCCCTCACCTCACTGAAGACAGCAAATAAAAAATGTAATTTATTACCCATTTATTTTTATTAATTCATATAGTATAAATATGAGTTCCGCAGGCAATGTTAATCTTCACATCACTCCCAGCAATGTATTAAGTTCTGGCAAAATCTCGTTTAAATCTGGTAATCCAGTAATCCAATTTATCATCGGTGAGCAAGACCGACTCCTATTGGGTAATAGTATTCGTCTCGTAGGTAAAATCAATTTCTGGACAAATGACAATGGCACCGATATCCCTGTCAAGACTGATAGTCTTGCTTGGGATAGTAGAATTGGTATGTATAATTGTATTGACCAATTAGTAATAAAATCACAATCTACCCATCAGGTAATTGAGCATATTAAGAACTACAACAGAATGATGGCAAGTTATATACCGACCACAACATCATTAGAGGACGGACTCTCTCATCTCTCCCAGAGTGCGTTAATTACCCCTGCTTATGAAACTGCTAAAAAGTCAATCATTGACAAACAAGGGGCAAAACTCTCTCCTAATTCATTTGCCCTTCATCTGCCCTGTGGTCTATTTAACGGCACCCAGGGTATTCCGCTATCAGGCAATGGTGGAGTCGGTGGTCTCCTCCTTGAGATTCACCTTGCCCCTGACAACAATGTTTTATTTGACCGCAAGGGCAACGCCCAGACATCTAACCTTGACCGCTCATTCTATGAGTTAAGTGATGTTTATTTGACTTGCGAGGCAGTTGAGGATGTTAGACCTCCTGGTCAAACATCTACCTTTGAGTATAATAGTATATCCAGTTATTTCACCTCAATTAATTCTACAAATGCTATCATCAACTTTAATCTTGGTCTTTCTCGTGTGCTTGGTATATTTATGAACTTTATTCCTTCTCATATGATTAACGACTTTAATTTTAACGGAATGGCAACAATGCCTATCCAGAATCTTGATGATAAGAAAGCAGACATCAAGCAGATAGTATTTACCCGAGGCGGACAGAAATACCCGTTTATGTATAATCTTGATTTAGAGCAGAAGGATGAACCTGACCAGGAGATGATTGACCCTCAATTCACTCGTGGGGGTATTGATGCTATTAAAGGATTTATGAAGACCAAACGAATGATAAATGCCCCTACGAACACCCGACTCAAGAATCGCAATGCCGAGAAGTTCGTGTCGGTTGGCAACAATTGGACAGGGGCAGACCCAGGGTCGGCGCCTCAATCCACGAATAACGCCAATCAGGACGGAGGCGATTGCTTTACCCTTGGAGTTGGTTTTGACCATATTTCCAATCAGGGTATATCATTTGCCACTGAATCATTTGGCACATCTATTAATCTCGGTTTAACTTCTAATCTCCCTCACGGCGTCTATATGTTCTGCCACGCTAAAAATACCCTTGTCTTTGGTCCAGGGGGAGTCCAAGTCCTTAATTAAATTGTAATTTTTTAAGATAGATTTTTATTAATTCATATAGTATAAATATGAGTGTTCAGTCTTCCCAAATCCCAGACCTTCTAAAGATTGGCAGTATTCCAGTAAATACTGCCCAAGATGTTGAGACTGCTGTATTAGAACCAGTGGTTCATAGTGATACCTTTTGCCGTTTTGTATTCCAGAACAAGGGCATTCTTCATTCTCACTCCAAGATTGAGATTGGACTTAATAATATGACCAAGCAATCAGTTTTTCCGCTTGGCGTGGGTGTTTATTCACTTATTGATAGAGTAGCGCTCAAGATGGGCACCAAGACCATTTGCGAGATTGAGGATTTTGCCCATTGGTATGCTTACAAATCAACCTTTGTAGCGAATGAGAATAATAAAGAACGAGAACTCTTCCAGAATGGTAGAGCAATTGCCCACGCCCCTATGTATGAAGATGCCCTCCTATCTGTTGGAAATGCCCAGGGGTCAGGTGAAAGTGATACACTTGCCCCTGGTATTGGAATTGATTGGGGTAGAGATTATAAAGACAGCAGGAACGGAGTAAATCCAGTAATTGATACTTCTATGAATCTTAAACCTCTTGATTTTATGAATCTTCAGCAACAGCAACAGGAGAAGGCAAATGTTGGCACTCTTATCCAACTGCCAGATGATGCGCCACTTTTCCAATTATCGTTAAGTGAATTATGCCCCTTCTTAAAGATGAATCAATTGCCCCTGTATATGATTAAGGAGCAGGTTTCATTAGAACTTACATTTACCCCTGCGAAGGGCACAGACCAGGAGAAGGCAGAATCGCGCCGTGTTGTCCAGGTTCGGGATGATGATGGAACTACCCCTGCCCCTGCTGTTCCTACTATTAATACTACCAAGACTCGTCTAATTGCTGATTATCTTTATTTCCCCCAGGAGATGATGGAAGCATATGAACAGGCAAACTCTAATATGTCTTTTACCTATGTTGATTATCAGTTATCAAAACAGAGTGTGTCAGTAAATGAACTCAAGTCGCAGGGTATTCGTAATATCGGTGGCGCTGGCAGAATCGTAAGTAAATTATTTTGGGGTATTCAGGATGAGTTTGCTGAAAGTGAATATCTCCTTGGCAATTTCTATTCCCAGGGTCCTGACCGAACTTATAGTGAAACGCCTGCCACTGACAGCAATGGCACGGCAACATTTAATCTAAAATACAATGATAATTTCCTCTACCCTATTGATGTTGATAATACTGCCAGACATTTCTACAATGTCCAATCAACGGAAGGTCTTGTGCCATTCGTCAATCGCGAAGAATATGGCGGAGAGGGAGATGGTCTAACCACCAGAAAAGTGTGTGGATGGGTTCAGGGAGGAGAGGGAGCAGACCAAGGAAACGAGGCAGGGCGTGAGAACCACGCTAATCTGGTCTCAAAGTTCTTCTGGAATGGTGCTCGCCTCAATAAAAACCAGCGCATCAACTCACGGGGTATTGAGTTATATTATAAGGTAAATGATTTGCCTGCTCTAATCTCACGCACATCTCCAGGGGACGCCGTCTCTCCTTCGCCTGGATATATTCAGCGTGTCTATATGGAGGTTGTTAGAACTGCTACTCTCAATGGAGGATATTTCCAGTGCTATTATGCGTAAGCAACCACTGATTAATTACATTTTTATTTAACATTTTTTTATCTATTTATTAATATAAATGACCTCGTATGTGGATACTATATTAGTAGATTGTAATAGGAAGGGGAGTGAGGAATACAAAATAAAAAAGGGTCTTAATCAACCTGCTATATTTACCTGTAAGCAAGGAGCAGGGATAAAGTTAAATCCTGGAGATGAGGTGTCAGTTCATTCGGCATATGTTAATGAAAGGGGCAATGAAGACAATATGGAGTTTAGTGGAATAAAACCAAAAGACAATCAAACATATGAATTAGAATATACTGATATAATACAAAGCAGATTAACTACCACTGATGAATCGGTTGGCACAACAGCACAAATAAAATTACAGACACGAAACTCTGCTTGGGATGGACCAGACCATAGGATAGGATATGGTAGGGCAGATTGTTTATATTACCAGCAGGATGGAAAGGGAGTTCAGCAGACCACAGCAATTAATAAAAAAAAGGTATTTGATGTGATTGATAATGAAATAAACTTCAGCATCAGTTATTATAAAAATATGAATGGAGAGGGGTATTTATCCCTGCCAAGGCGATTTGATGCCCCTAATCCAATGAGACCGAATCCTGGTAATTTTGGATATCCTGACGGAGCAGGGGCAGGGGCAAATGACCACCGAACTGATACATTTGGTCCGCCATCAAAACACACCGATGGTTCTATTAGTGATTGGGCAGGTGCCCCTAAATATCCAACAATTACCCCTAAAGTAGCGGGGCAATTTAATTACTATTTAGAATATGATTTCTGGCAATATCTATATACTGCCTATGATGGCAATGCGAGAATATTGAGGGCAGGAGATTGGGGATTACCAGCAACTTGGAATAGTGGGCAAAAGCAGACGACCTGGGCAGGAGATAATACTTCTACTTGCCCCGACCCTCAATTCCTAAATGATACTAAATCAAGATATAAGAATAGATTTATTAACTCTGGAGATACTGCCAAGGCAAAATGTCTAACTACTGGAAAAGGGGTAGGTCCTGATTGTTATTATACAGGCAGATGCCGTCCCATTAATACCCAGGTGAAATTGCTGAAAGCAGATTATGTCTGGTATCCTGATTTCCAGTTCTCAACAAGTGCGACGGATAATGCTTACCCCTTATTGACTAATGGTAATAGTAATGTAGCATTTAAGGAGCAAATGGAGTTCGGTGAAATGGGACCGACTTACAAACACAAGCAAGATAATGATAGAATGACTATTTATATTAAACAAACTACCTTCTGGACGAAAGGGGCAAATAATACAAGTAAAACAAAGACCGCTAAATTAACAGGGGCAGAGACTACTGCCGAGGAGGTAGAGGGAAAAGATAATGTAGATGATATAATGAATGGAGGGGCAAATCTTGACCCTGCGCTTCGGTGTGAGTGGTTGAGATATAGGGAAATAAAAAATGTAAAATTAGATACTGGATATAATACCCCTGATGATGTGGCAGAGCAATTCACAGACCAACTCAACAAGACTCAAGTGAGTCAAGGAGTCAAGGCGGAATTGATGGATGATGCGGATGAACCACAAGAAATCTCTGTCAAGCAGACCAGTGAATGCTATAAACCCTTTCACTCCGCGAACCACTATACCTTCGGTGAGAATACTGATACAATTACCAGAGCATTCGCAGGGGCAGTTGATTCTATCACTGACCAGGCAATGATTGACTGGCAGACCGCGTATCATTATATAGGTATTAAACGACCTGATTTATGGGATATGGGACGAGCAATCTATTATGACCAAATCCAATATCCAGGATTTGGCACAGGTAGAGCATCTACCAGAACATTCCCTCATTTAGTATCAGGGCACAATATCGCAAAGGGAAGTGCCCAGGGAGGAGGGGCAAGGATTGTCAGCAATATTCCTTGGACAGAGGCGAATGTAATGAAATATAAAGCACTTTTTGATGCTCAAATAAAATACCCTGAACTCTTTGATTATGACTATAATATAGTTGGAGGGGTGAAGCAAGAGATGAATATTAATAATGCGAGATTTCTTCATATTGACCTTGATATCAAAGATGGCGTATCATTGGGCAGTGATAATTATGAATCTACAATTGCTGGGGGCAAGACACCACAGAACGCAGGCAATAAAACATCTCATCCAATTTTCTTTGATTATTACCCAGAGCACGCCGACCTGGAATATAGTGATGATTTCCCAATAGATGCGATTGCTTGTTATGGCATATTCTCAAAAGTCTCAACAAATGCTGGAATGATGATTGGATTTAATGCTTACAACAATAAATTAGGGGATTATATATTCCCAGATAATCAGGACCTTACCCCTAATAATTGTATTGGTTGGGATTTACATTTCTCTGCCTATGGCACAAAATGTATTATGTTATATACTGGTAATTTAAATGCCCTCTACTCTGGCAAGGATTTGCTCCAGATGAAAGATAATAATAAAGTTGTTGCTAATCAAAGATTTCACAATACTTACCCCTATATCAGGGACACCTATTTAGGGGCAAACCAGATTGAGATAGGGGTAGAGGAGAAAGGAAAGTTTTATTTACATCAATTACATACTCCAGAGTATATAGGTAATTCATTTGCCTCAGGGTCAAGTCCAGACAATCCAATCAACGCCGACGCAAAGGAACAAGTGTATAGGGTAAATAAAAGATTGAGCGGAGATAATTTCTGCCCCGATATGGTGCCTTACAGACCGACTATATCAACTGATAACGCAACTGCCAATGATGGTAAGATAGAGATAAGTAATTTTAATAATAACCTCTCTCCTTTTACGATTTATGATAGTATGTCAGGGATATTCATTGAGCAGACAGGGGTAGATTTGGACGATTGGCATAATTGTTTGTGGGGCAAATTAGGATTTAGTTATGAGCAATTTAATAGCAGTAATACATTTGACCGACAGACCCGTCTTAATAACTTAATCAATGTAGATAAGATAGGGGCAATAACTACAAATGCTGACATAACGGCAGGTGATGTCCCAACCTATCCAAGAAATGCCTTTGGTGGAGAATACTATAATAATGCTTTACCAAATATCAATTTCCCAGCGTTTGAGAGTGAAACGGCAGAATATGGTAATTTAGTAATTCCAAGTGTTCCAGCAATAACTGAAACCCAAGAATCAGTTAGAATAATGGCGGATGGTTTGCCTATTAAGATGAATAACGCTTATTTATTAATTAAGAGTGATATTGTCCAAGATACTAAATACTATGGTATGGGGGCAGATGATTCCCAGAATTATACTACGGGGCAATTATTACCCATTGTAGGGGTAGTTAATAAAGAAAATGGATTTGGAGACTATTATTTTGAGACGACCACTCAAATGGCATTTACGATAACAAAACCATCAGTGGTCAGTAGTATCACAACATCACTTCATAACCCAGATATGTCATTGGCACGGGTAGAAAATGATTCAGCGGTAATTTATAAGATTAAAAAGAACAATTCTGGGAATTATAATATTGCTGGAGAATTAATAAAAAAAGGTCAGTTAAAAATAAATCCCCCTCAAGATATATAAGATGTTGAGCGTTGAGGAAATACTGACTATTGTTTCATTAATTGATGAGATTTCACCCAAAGACCAGAAGAGTCGCAACCAGATAAATGACCTCAAAAAATATATTACAGAGCACGCAGAGGATGAAGATTATGTGCCAGTAGATGATAGTGATACGGATGATGAAGACCCAGGAGAACCTGAAGAGGTAATCATTGACCGCACAGACCCTAACTTCCTGGCAATTCAGTGAGGTTAGGGAGATTAGGAAAATAAAATAAATCTCACTGATTCTAATAATTTTATTTCTGGATATGTTAATTTTATTCTAAATCCCTTGACTCCCTCGCCTCATTTTTCGTTCATTTTTCTGGAGATGTCCAAACCCCCCTGAAAAGTGCCCCCTTACCCTTTACAACACTCATCTGCTCTCTGGTTTCAGTAAGCAGTTCCATCTACCCCTAAAGCAACTCAACTCTCAACCGCTTGTGCCAGTTCAGTCGGCAAGCACATCAACTACCCCTTCCACCAGTATGGTCCATCTCATCTACACCCTCTCCGCCTCGGGAGACCAGCACATCGGCGTGCTGATGAGGTCCATTGACGACTTCGTCCAGGCACACCACAACTACACCCCCCACAACACCTTCTGGGACTCCTTCAGCAACACGATTGACGAGACCACATCCACCGACGGCGCCTACCAGGGCGAGGCGTTGTTTCGCACTGATGTCTGGGAACATAACCCAGGCGACTATGTCCGCGACCCTGTCCTCCACGAGAAGGATGAGTGGGACAGGGGCAAAATCTACTACGAGTATGGGTGGGGCAATCAACTCACCGACGAGGAGCAACAGGCAACAACGCTCATCTCCCACTGCCCTCGGCACGACCACCGCCACGGCAAGAACTACCCCACTCACCCAGCAATGGTCAAGTGGGTGCTCAAGATTCGGCACATCACTGACTGGTCCAACAAGGAGCAGGACGACCTCAACAAGTTCATCAGCAAAATCATCACGGACGAGAACCTGGGATACAAGGAGGCAGATGAATACACGGACAAGCAAGTCGCCGATTGGATGTCCCAGGTGGATTACGCCGAGCACTGCCGAATGCTCAAGACCTCCCAAATCAATGGGCAATCTCACAAGGATGCCTGGATTTGCCGTATCTGTAAGCAGTGCTATGTGGCAAATGCCGACTGGCAAGAGTCAGGCAAGGACTTCGGCAACAACCCAGAACCGCTCTACCACCACTCGCAGAAGGTCTGTGAGTCCTGTAATCACAACTTCGTGATGTCGGCAAGATTCGGCGCAGACAGGCACGAGTTCATCTTCCCCTGTGGGCAGTTCATCTCCCCCTTCTGGTATCCCAAACCACCAGGCGAGCGAATGCCTGTCCAGTGCCCAGATGGAGACGACAGGGGCACATTCTTTACTGCGATTGAGGGTCCGCGTGAGGTTCGGGAACCTACCCCTGATATGAAGAGGGCGTGGGCAGAAGATGTCCATAACTGCGACAAGGCACTAATCTCCAAACTCCAGGAGTTGCTGGAGGAGACGAGGGAGCGTGCCTCAAATGGTGGGGGCATTGGTATCACCAGGGAGCAGTTCTCCCGCGATATGAAGAACGCACGAGAGGATGCGCTAAATGAATGTGCTGACAAAGTGCTGAAGGCAGAGCAAGACCTGGCAGAGTCCAGGAACCTGATGGACATTGTGGCACAGGAGAAGCAGGAAATCAAGCAGAACGCCGAGGCGTGCCGTCAGTCCCTCGCGAAGGTGAAGCAGATGAACGCCCCACAGGGGCAGAAGATTGAGACCCTGAAGAAGGAGATTGTCAATCGCGACTCGGTCATCGCGGAGCAGAAGGAGAAGTTGGCGTTCATTGACGCTCTGCCCCCCAAGGCGAAGTTCAGGATGGTAATGGCAGAGTTCTCCTCCTATCGCGGACACGCGCGCCAGTCCCTGAAGACGACTGACACTTGGATGTTTGACCTCCCCACTGGCGAATCATCGTCCATTGGGATGAAGTGGGCAATTGAGGATTACCAGCGAGTGGCAGAAGACATCAAGAAGGCAGAGCAGAAGAAGAAGGAACAGCAGATGAAGAACCAGCGCAAGAAGAAGCAGGTTGAGATGCTGGCGTGTGCCTACTGCGAGAAGTCCTGCCACAAGAAGTCTATGGTGGAGAAGTGGGGGGATATGGTCTGCCGTCAGTGTGCCAAGTAGAGCGAGTAGAGGGAGTTGAGGGAATATAATAAAATCTAAAAAAATCCAAAAACAAAATACAAAGATAGATAGATAGTCGCGCTTGCCCCTGTCCCAGGTGGGACAAAATAAACTTTTGCCACTCCGCCCAACTTGTATTAATATCTG
>Ga0181418_1000169_pt1 | contig 20816 bp, 32 predicted proteins | sample 41SPOviralmetaG_FD_130143 | JGI IMG/M metagenome (GOLD analysis project Ga0181418, IMG submission 130143) | Marine viral communities from the oligotrophic San Pedro Time Series (SPOT) site, San Pedro Channel, CA, USA - 41 SPOT_SRF_2013-03-13 | ecosystem: Environmental > Aquatic > Marine > Strait...
TTAAACATTCAGCACTTGCAATTAAATAAATTTGTTTTTATTATAATCTGCTAAATACTTTCATAAAGGCATAAGATAATCGATGTCCAGAATAAGAGCTGATAAATTAGTCAACAGGGCAGGAACGGGCGCACCTGAACTTCCATTTGGTCTGAATGCTCCTGGTGGATTAAATGTAACTGGTATCGTAACTGCTACTGGTGGTGTTAAAGGTATTGGTATTAGTTCTGCTGGAACTAGTATTACCACTGACACTATTCAAACATTAAACTTTGTTGGTGTCGGTAATACATTCAAGGTTACTGGAACAACTGTTGATATTAGTATCTCTGGTGGTGGTGGTGGTGCTACTGGTGCAGGAATGTCTGCTACTGGTATTAACACTGGTGGTTTCTTCTCTAATCCAAATAGTGTTGATGCTGCTATCTCATTAACCAATCCAGATCATAATTATGGAATGTTTGGTCCAGTAGCACTCAATGCTACCGTGACTGTTGGTGCGGGTAACACCTTTACTGTTGTTTGAGGAACTTAAATGTCTACTTTAAGAGTTAATAAACTTGTTAATCAACTTGATAGTGCTGGACCACAGTTTTCTGATGGAGTAACTATCTCTAACGGAATTACTGGTGATATAACTTATAATTCTGCTGGTGGAACCATAACAGCAGGAACTTTAAGTGCCACTGGAGATGTTAGCGTTACTGGAACATTAACTGCTAATTCGTTTTCTGGTAATGGTACAGGTCTTACTAGTGTTCCTGGAATGCCAACAGCAAAAGCAATCGCCCTTACTTTTATTTCATAAGTTATGTCTGTTAATTCTAAAATAAAAGTGGATGAGATTACATCATATGATCCACCAAATCAAGCAGTTCAACTAACTCAAGGTGCTACGGTTCCCAATGGTCAAACTGTGACTATAAATGGTAATATGAATCTGGGCACTGGTACCATTAATACTGGTGCTATAAGTGGTACAAATATCACCGCTAGTGGAACAGTAACTGCGAGTTCTTTCTCTGGAGATGCTACAAATATTACAGCACTTCCCGTCACATCTATTAGTAAATCAGTAGCTCACATATTCATTCTATAATTATGTCAAAGATAAAAGTAAATTACGTCACCAATAAAAATGAAGATGGTGCTGTTGAATTACCTAGAGGTGCTACAATACCTAATGGGAAGACACTAACAACAAATGGTAATGCCACTGCAACTGGATCAGTAACTGTCGGAACAGTTAATGTAAATACTGCAACAGTAACTGGTAATGTTAACGGAACTCTAAGTGGTGATGGTAGTAACTTAAGTAATCTACCTTCTGTTAATGTTGGTAAAATTATGGCAATCAAAAGAATTCTTGGTTACGATGAATTCAGAGCATAATATAGTATAAATAATCAAAAGGAAAAAAACATTTAGATAACTATGGCTGCTCCTAATATTGTTGGTGTAACAACTGTCACAGGTGAAACTACATACGTAAGTTGTACTGGTGCAGACCAAGTGCTGGTTGATAATGCTGCCGACAGCAATTACGTTTATAGAATTAACTCTATCATCGTTGCGAATGATGATGGCACTAGTGCTGGTGATATTAATGTAGTAATTCATGATACTGCTGCAGGTGGTGGTACTGGATATAAACTTGCTCACACTGTAAGTGTAGCAGCAGACTCAACTTTGGTTGTTCTTGATAGAGCATCTTCAATCTATCTTACAGAGAACAAATCAATTGTTGTGAATGGAACCAATAATACACTAGATGTTGTTTGTTCTTACGAAAAAATTATTGACTGATAGGAGTTACTGATGTCTTTCAATAAATTAGGGCGTAATAATACGGGAAGTGTAAAAAGAATAACCGGAAGTATTTCTGGTACGGGTGCTGGTGTTGATTTAACATTGCAAGGTGGAACTGCACAGTCTCCTACCGTTTATTATTGGAATTCAAGTCAATCTGGTGGTATCACAGTAGGTAACGCTACTGGTAAGGTAACAGATCCATCAAGCATAAGTTATAGACCTGCTCACGATAGAGGTATTGGAACTCAACATCTTTCTGCAATTATTAAAGCACTTGTTATTGGTGGTGGCGGTGGTGGTGGTATTGCTGGAGGAGGTGGTGGTGCTGGAGGAGCAGCTGCTGCTACCGCTGTCCCAGTATCAACTGGAGATGTGTATGATATTGTAATTGGTGGTGGTGGTACTGGATCGGGACCTGGATGGGCACCAGATAACGGATCAAATGGTACTGATACAAGCATAAGTTTTTCAGCAGGAACTTTAGTTGCTGATGGTGGTAGTTTAGGACTTCATAGTAGTCCTTCTAGTCCTGGTGGTTGTAGTGGTGGTAATGGTGGGCAAACAACCAATGCATCAGGTACTTCTACACAACCTGGTTTAAATCAGAGTCACCCATACTCCTCATCAGTTTCTAGTTTTGGGAACCGAGGTGGACAAGGTGGTACTAATACTGGTCCAGGATATGCTGGTGGTGGCGGCGGCGGATTGGGTTCCGACGGTACATCAGTTCCCGGTAATAATAATGGTGGCAGCGGTGGTAGTGGTAAGAGATTAGATTTTATGTTAACTGGTCTCCCACAAACTGTAATTGGCGGTGGTGGTGGCGGTGGCACCAGAGACGGATATAGTGGTGGTGGTGGCGGACCTGGCGGTGGTGGTAATGCTGGAGGAAATAACGGATCCCCTGGAAACAATGCACTCGGTTCCACTGCCGGCGGCGGTGGAGGAACAGGTGGTGATGCAAAAGCTGGAAATGGTGGTTCTGGGCAAGTTTGGATAATTTACGGATAATATACTAATCTAAGTGTGCTATAATAATTGAGTGTAACTAATTTGATATGAATTTTTTAGTATATTCAAAGGCAGGTTGCCCTTTCTGCACTAAAATAATGACAGTCCTAGAGATGACTGGTAAGAGATTTGTTGAGTATAAACTTGACAGAGACTTTACGCGAGAAGAATTCTATGGTAAATTTGGAAATGGTTCAACCTTTCCACAAGTTCTTTGTGATGATCAAAAGTTGGGAGGATGTAGTGACACCATTCAGTTTCTCAGAGAAGAAAAAGTTATCTAATCGAGACATAAATAAAACTACCATCCGTGAGGTGAATCGCGGAGTTGAACTTATTCTTAACGGGGGGAAGAAGCAGAAAAAACCATTTCATATTATATTTGATCAGATGGTTTCCTTCTTCAATAGGGAAGTAACTATCTACTTTGAGTTTTCCTTAACGGCAAGGAAGAAAAATTAGTTCCCAGAGGTAAGAAAAATGTTAGCAGTAAGTTTAGTCTTAGGTTCATTCTTAACCATCTTGTTTCTTTTAGTGGGATTAATTGGAGGTTGGACTGCTAGAGAATATATGATGAACTATCGGGAGGTACCTAGACCTCATCCCGAAATGTTTGATAATCAAGGAAACTTGATTCCTGATGAGGTAATTGCATTTAATTTTGAAAACTATTATGACGACAACGAAGAAAGCGACGACAACGGCAACGAGTAAAAAAAAGACTACTACCGCCAAAACACCTCAAGTAATTCCTGATTTACCAGCGAATCCTTTTGTGTTTGAAATTTTTGATATTGCATCAAAACAGCGAAGTGTTGCTAAAAAAGTTGAGGCACTTCAGAAATTTGAACATCCCTGTTTGAAAAGTCTTTTCATTTGGAACTTTGATGAGTCAATTATTTCCATCTTACCTGAAGGTGATGTTCCATACGCAGCAGTGGATGAATTAGATTCCTTTAAAGGAACTCTTAGTGAAAAAATTGAAGATGCTGTTGAAAAAATGGGTGAAATGGGAAGTCGTTCCCTTGGATCTCAAGATCAAGGTAAAACTTCTATTCGTAAAGAGTACAGCAAGTTTTACAACTTTGTGAAGGGTGGAAATGAATCCTTGACTAACCTTCGCAGAGAAACTATTTTTATTAATCTTCTTCAGGGATTACATCCACTTGAAGCACAAATTATTTGTCTTGTAAAAGATAAAAAACTTGAAACAAAGTATAAAATTACTAAAGATGTAGTATCTAAAGCATATCCCGATATTCAATGGGGAAATCGTTCTTAATGGAGTTTTTGAAATGACAGAAGAGGTTGCAGAAAAATCTGTAGAAACAACCGTAGAAGAAAAGTCAATGAGCTGGACACCAACGGAAAAAGAACTTCTAAAACAAAAGTATGGTTGTGAAATTCTAGTTTCTGACGGAAGTCAGGAACAAGTTAGCACTACTGATGCTCCTAATGATGCATTCATAGTGACGTATATTTCTGAGGACACTACTCATTACGATCTAACACGTTCCCAAAAACAGGTTCGTATTTTTGATATGTATTATGATAAGTTTAAGTCTGGATTGAAGAGCATTGACTTTGGTATGGGTAAATCTAACCCTAAACTGTGGGGAAATCCTCCACCTAAAGTCAAAAAGAAGAAGTGATTCCCAAAATTGTCGGTAAATTTCCCCGGCAATTTTTTTGATTGTAGGGATTTTAAATAAAATGTTTGTGTTGATACTGAGACACTTGACTAAATAATGTATAAGGTCTATAATAAGACCTGACGTTCATCCCACTCTTGGGTGGGACGCAAGTAAGTCGCGGAACGGAGCCGTTCATCTCATGATTGAATTACTTTTATATTCATCACTCAGTTGTTCTGATGCCGATGCTATTATGTTTCGGATGAGGAATAATAAAAATCTTGACAACCAAGTTAAGATTGAACTAATAGAAGCCGTAAAGGAATCTACACCTGAGTGCTATCCATGGGACGCAAACGACTAAAGGAACGGACCTAAAAATCCAACTACTTTAGGAGTAACTACAATGAACACCCTTCAAATGGTAAAACAGCAGATCAACAAAGCATCTGCACTTCACAACGCACAGATTACCCACACCTCATATCGTGGTGTTGAGTATGATACTCGTTGTGTAGAAAGTAAAGAGTCGCACGGTACATTCTGCTATCGTGGTCGTACTTATACTAAGTGATTCATTAACTTACATTAAAGAGAGGGTTATAACCCTCTCTTTTTTTGTCTTTAAGTAACGAATTAACAAATGTTAGTGAATTAACACAAAGTAGTCTACATAGTATAGAATTAAGGCTAGCCTATGAAGTAATTCCTTCTTATGGTATTAAAATCTATGGAGGTGAAAATGCATAATCGCATTTCCCGTAATCAATTGGCAGAATGGGTACATATCGAAAATGTACTTTCCAAATCTAACGAAGAATTGGATTTGGTAAATGACTATTTTGACTGTTTAATCGAATGCGAAGAGGACCAAGGAACATGTAAAAGAATTTGTAAAATTCTACTAGCAAATTAATTTAAAATCGGGGGGTTCGCCCCCCTTTTTTTGTGCTATAATAAGAACAGTAACCACTTTACTATGGACAAAGAACGACTAAAACTCATCGTTCGTAACCTAGAACTCTTGGTTGATGGTTTAAAGACTGAAGTTTATTCTGATCCTGCTTCTTATACACCGCAGGAAAACTTTGATGACCCTGCTAACTATTATCAAACAGACTACGACGAGGTGTTCAGCGATGACGACGGGTATCCCGACTGATCGGGCAAGAAAGTATATGAAATTGCTTCGCAGAATGATGAAGCAACAACATCTTTATACAGAAGACAAGATGATTGAGATGAAAAAACAACTGCGAGATCTTGAGAAAGAATTGGCAGTATTGGAGAAAAAAGTATCAAAAGGATTTAAATGAGTGTAAAACTGATTAGTGTAACTCCCGATGCGGAGAAAATGATGGCATACGTTGCTCGTGTGTCAAACCCTAACAATCAAGAGAATCCAAATTATGCAAAATTGTTAGGATACTGCATCAAGCATAATCATTGGTCAGTGTTTGAGCAATCATTTATGACTCTTGAATTAGAAACTACTAGAGGTGTGGCAGCTCAAGTGCTCCGCCATAGATCTTTCACATATCAAGAATTTTCTCAACGGTATGCTGATAGTTCTATGCTTGCGGATACAATTCCTCTTCCAGAACTTCGCAGACAAGATACCAAGAATCGTCAAAATTCCATTGATGATATTGATCCGTTTAAAAGACAAGAATTTCAAATCAAAATGAAGAATCATTTTGAAGAAGGAATGAAACTCTACAAAGAGATGCTTGATGCATCAATTGCAAAGGAGTGTGCTCGTTTTGTGCTTCCTTTGGCGTGTCCCACCAAAATCTATATGTCGGGCTCATGTAGGTCGTGGATCCATTACATAAATCTGAGAACTGCTAACGGTACTCAGAAAGAGCATATGGATCTTGCAGAAGGTTGTAAAAAGATCTTTATTGAACAATTTCCCACCTGTGCAGAAGCACTTGAGTGGATCTAAATAAAACACCTTGGAATTAATACTATGCCATCATATCCTGTAAAGAACAGCAAAACTGGGGAAGAAAAAGAATTGAATATGAACATTGCAAACTATGAGCAATGGCGCAAGGACAATCCTGATTGGGATAAAGATTGGAGCAAAGGATGTGCTTCTTCCCAGGAAGTAGGTGATTGGCAAAATAAACTAATCTCTAGGAATCCTGGATGGAATGATGTCCTCACAAAAGCATCGAAAGCACCTGGTTCAAGAGTAAAGAAGATTTAGTATGGCTAGAAGAAAGAGAGCATCTGCAGAACAACCCATTGGAGTTGGTCTTACAACCAAGCAGATGAAGCGGAAAAAACCGCTCAGTCAGGAATATTTGGTTGATATTGAACCTCTTACTGAGAATCAAAAACGTTTATTTGATTCTTATCAAGAAGGAAAACACATTGTTGCTTATGGTGCAGCTGGCACAGGAAAGACGTTTATAACGCTCTTCAATGCACTTAAAGATGTGTTGAATGAAAATACCCCTTACGAGCGTATCTACCTTGTACGTTCTCTTGTAGCAACTAGAGAGATTGGTTTTCTGCCAGGAGACCATGATGACAAAGCAGACATCTACCAGATTCCATATAAGAATATGGTTAAGTATATGTTCCAAATGCCTAGTGATGCAGACTTTGAAATGTTGTATGGAAACCTGAAGTCTCAGGAATCTATTAAGTTTTGGTCTACTTCATTCTTACGTGGAACTACACTTGATAATGCTATTATAATTGTTGATGAATTCCAAAACCTTAACTTTCACGAACTAGATTCTATTATCACTCGTGTTGGTGAAAATACTAGAATTTGTTTCTGTGGTGATGCACGTCAATCTGATCTAACAAAATCAAACGAAAAGAATGGTATTGTAGATTTTCTGGGCATCTTGCGTAAAATGGAATCTTTTGATATAATTGAGTTTGGTGTAGATGACATTGTCCGATCTGGACTTGTTAAAGAATACATTGTTGCAAAAATGGAATCTGGTTTTTGATGTTTAATTATGTTGATGTAGATCTACCTAAACTTGATAGAGAAACTATTGATGGTGTTAGATTCTATAAAGTTCCCGATGAGGAAGAACTCCTTCGATTAGTCTCTATCACTTCGGTGACTAGTCATTATAATAAGGACATCTTTGTAAAGTGGAGAAAGCGAGTTGGTAATGAAGAAGCGGATCGTATCACTAAACGTGCTACAGGACGTGGAACTGATATGCACACGCTTGTAGAGTATTTTCTAAAAAATGAAAAACTTCCCACAGTACGTCCTATCTCTAATTTTCTTTTTAAGATTTCTAAATCAAAATTGAATCTTATAAATAATATTTACGCTCTCGAAGGGTCCCTGTATAGCAAACAACTTGGAATTGCAGGGACAGTAGACTGTATCGCTGAATACGACGGCGAGTTAGCAATAATAGATTTCAAAACATCAGCAAAACCGAAACCACGAGAGTGGATCGATCATTATTTTGTGCAATGTATGGCATATGCTTGTATGTTGTATGAATTGACTGGTATTTCAGTCAAAAAACTTGTAATCATTATGGCTTGTGAAAACGGAGAGTGTGTAGTCTATGAAGAACGAAACAAATCAAAGTACATTAAACTCCTTACCGAGTACATTAGAAAGTTTGTTGGAGATAAACTTGAACTCTATGGAACCTAACAAAGAATTAGAAAAGGCAATCGAGAGTAAATTCTTGACACCTTCAAAATTTGCAATCGAAATAGAATCGATTGTAGCATCAGAAAATCTCAATTATATTGACGCAATAGTTCACTATTGTGAAATTAATGAACTTGAGGTAGACTCTATAACAAAGCTTGTTTCAAAACCATTGAAAGAGCGTTTAAAGTGGGATGCAATTCGTCTCAACTTTATGAAGAAAACATCGAGAGCAAAATTGCCCTTATGATCGTGACACCCTTTGAAACTTACCAACATTATTTGTCACTAAAAAATCATTTTACAAATCCAAAATACGATTTCTTCAAATACGGAGCAAAGACCCGTGCTAGTGTATCCTCTTTTAATAAGAGAAAAGATAAGTACTGGTTTGAGAAAACTTCACGAAAGTATTCTGATGATGAAATTGTAAATTTTTTAGTATCTAATTTTTCAAACGCCGATAACCCACAAAATCTATGGATTGGAGAAATTATCAATTCTGGCGAAAGAGTATACGCAGAGTGGATGAAAAAAAATCAGAGTTTGACATACTTGTTCAAAGAACAAAGCAACGAATTGTTCTTGGAGAACAACTTAGAAACTCTCTTCGACTGCTCCAAGGGTCATCCAAAGATTTTGAAAGAGTTTCTAAGCGGGAGATTGTCCTTAGAAAATTTCGTAATATACAACAAAATATTTCATTTCTCAAAAAATTTCGATAAGAAACTACCTGATCCTGTCTGGGAAACTGTTAGTTTAAAAGTAAAGAAGTATGATCCCTTCATAAATATTAACGTATTCAAATACAAAACAATTCTAAGAAATCTAGTCAATGAGTGATTTTTTTGACTCCGAAATTATTCAGGAGGAACTAAACGAAATTAATAGACTTCAAGAGAAAATCTATGGTTCTCTCTTTGATTTTGGTATGATGTCTAGAGAGAATCGTCTTGAGCATGTCGAAATCCTAACAGACTTGCTAGAAAAGCAAAAAGTGATGTATACTAGGTTATCCCTTTCAGAAGACCCTAAAGCGGTTGAGATGAAAGAGAATCTTCGCAAATCGGTTGCTATGATGGGTTTTCCACCAGAAACCGATATGACGATGTTGTTTAATAGTATGAAAGCGACCATCGACGCTTTGAAGCAATACATTGACTCTTGATGGAATCCTTGTTATACTATACAAGCAAATCCCCCAAATCCAAATTAATCCGAGGTATCTAAATGTCTTTCGCAGACCTTAAAAAGCAATCTAAGCTTGGCTCCCTAACTCAAAAACTTGTTAAGGAAGTTGAGAAAATGAATAATAATGGCGGTTCATCAGGTGATGATCGTCTATGGAAACTAGAATGTGATAAGAGCGGCAATGGTTATGCCGTCATTCGTTTCCTTCCTGCTCCCAACGGTGAAGATCTTCCGTTCGTTAAACTGTACTCTCACGCCTTCCAAGGTCCTGGTGGTTGGTACATTGAAAATTCTCTCACCACTTTGGGGCAAAAAGATCCTGTTTCTGAATATAATTCTTTGTTGTGGAACAACGGCACTGATGCTGGTAAAGATGCTGCACGTAAGCAAAAGCGTAAACTGACCTACGTTGCTAACATCTATGTTGTAAAAGATCCTGCCAATCCTTCCAATGAAGGTAGAGCAATGCTTTATAAGTTCGGCAAGAAGATCTTTGACAAACTCACTGCTGCTATGCAACCTGAGTTTGAAGATGAGGAAGCAATCGATCCGTTCGACTTCTGGCAAGGTGCTAACTTCAAACTGAAGGCAAAGAACGTTGCTGGTTACCGCAACTATGATTCATCCGAATTTGCTGCACAGAGTGCATTGTTGGATGACGATGATGCTATGGAAGCAATCTGGAAAAAGCAATATTCCTTGCAAGAGTTTGTTGGTGCTGACCAGTTCAAAGGTTATGATGTTCTGAAGAAGCGTCTTGATTCCGTTCTTGGCAACAAGAACACTCCTCGTTACCAAGAAGAAGATCTTGAAAATGAGAGTGAAGGACGCGGTGTTGCTCCTGCAGTAACTTCTACTCCTGGTGACTTCAATGCAGAAGACATCACTCAAACTAAATCTTCTACTGAAGACACTGATGATGATGCACTTGCATACTTTGCACGACTTGCTGAGGAGTGAAGTATAACCAAATCTGCCTCACCCTTTTGGTTGTGGCAGCATACTTTAATCTGTTGTTTAAGTGAAATCTGATTACCACATTGATCGTGTAACCAAATCCGATGCCGCAGATTTACTTCTGCGGTTTCATTATTTGAAGGATATATCCAAAACCTTTAAGTCTGGATATAATTATGGTCTATATAAAAATAATGAATTTTGTCCTCTAAATATCGGAGGCATCCAGGGAGTCTGTATTTTTACAGGTCTCCCTGTTCCTGAAATAGCAAAAGGCGCTTTCGGATTAGAAAGAAATGAGCAGCAAGGACTCTTTGAACTCTCAAGACTCTGCATCCACCCCAACACTCAGCAAGAAGAGTACAACATTACTTCTTGGTTTGTTTCTAGAGCGATTAAGCGTCTTAGAAATGAAACAGAGGTCAGAGCAATTATTTCGTATGCTGATAGTGATCATCATGGTGGCACAATTTATCGTGCTTGCAATTTTAGGTACTGCGGTTTATCAGATCCAAAAAAAGACTTTTACTTCAACGATGGTTCCAAACATTCGAGGGGTAAAATTAGAGACGCCGAAGGTGAATGGAGAGATCGTTCTCGCAAACATCGTTATGTAATGACTTTTGATAAAAGTTTAAATCTTTTATGGACCGATAAGTCTAGTGTTTTCTGTGGTGATTAGTTTATTATTGATAAACATAGAACTTTCATCATAAGTCATTATCTCTCTAATTTCTCTTAAATATTGTTGGAGATATATTGGTTTTAAAAGATTAATACTTCTCTTTTCTTCATTCAATCTTGTTTCATATACTAAATTACTAATACCAACTGTAATATTAGTAAGATCACCGCTTCCAGTATAAGTGACATTCTCATATGCACCTATGATATTGTAGGTTATAGAACTATCATATGATGCAGGTATTGTAAAATTACTATCAACTTTTTGACCTGCTGGTAGAATTAATCTATTTTTAGAGTCTCTTACTTCTAGAGTTTCATCGTGATGATTTGCATTTAACTCTGTACCATATTTTTCAGAAGCATATCGACTAAGGTCGTAATTACTTAATGGCCATTCATCTTTAATATTTGTGATTCCTGAAGTTAATACTACAACCCAATCGAGATCTGATTGTCCATAAAATTCCTCAGCAATAGTATCGGGTCTTTGACCTTCGAGGATTACATATTTTTTGTAAAAATTTGCAGTATCATTTACATCATCTCTTATTTTAATTCTGCGAAAAATATTTTTAATCGCAACATATTCTCTAGATGAAACCTTATGAAGAAGGTTTGATTGGTATAATATATTTGGTAGTTCTCTGAAATAAGACATTAGTAACCTACTCCTGGCATTTCGTTTCCTTTTCCTTCGTAATCTTCCTTATAAACTGGATTAATCTCAGAAAATTGAAGTGTCATTCTCATATGTACGGGTGATTTTAAATCTCCTGAATAAGTTGCATAAGTTCCTGATGCAGTATAATCTACTTTCATATCAGTTAAAACACCAACTTTAAATGAATTTAAAAATGGGTGTTTATTCTTTCCAGACATATACTCGAATGTAAATAGATCTGGAGCTTTAAGTAAAATACCACCACTACCACCTTGGGTAGATGCACCATTTGATGGTGACATTGCATATTTAATTGTTCTTATAATTGCTTTGACTTCACCAGCTTCTAGTTCATCTCTAGGAGTAAAATCAAAAACAAATGGGAATGATCTAAGTGTTACACTACTGAATAATAACTCAAGATTTGATTGTAAAATTTGACCAGATGCTCTTGATATCAATGCATCAGCAGAAACGTTTCTACCAACAGAATTTACTATTTGTGCAGCCAGTCCAGTTTTTAATGCGGTCATCTCACTGTTATCAGGTCCAACAAAACTGACACTACCAGGTTTTGTTACCAGATTATTTAACATATCCATAATATTTTTTGTACCCTTTCCATCACCCGACACCATATCAGCTGCAGCTGAAACACCAGCAGCATTAATAGGACTTAAAGTCTCTTTGCTATATCCTACAGAAAGACTATCACTAATCCTTTGTGGTATCGGTAAAAATATATGTCTGGCATTTTTTTTAAGTTTACCTTTGGTTTCACCACCTAGTTTATTAAAACTATCTGAAAATGAAGGTACATTGAGTTGAGTAAAATCTACATTATACTTATCGTAGTATGGTCGATCGTTTGTTGCAGCTATCTGTTCACCTTTGGTGATAGCACTGCTAGCAAAACCTTCTAAACTGAGACCATTATTTGGTTCATACTCAAAGATACTAATTTTCAACATATCTTGACCAGGTTGAAACTTGGTATATGGATATCTGTAAACCTCTCCGTTTTGCTCTTGACCAGGTTGTTTTTTTCCTGGAGTATTATTTGGACCAGATCCACTGTTTTGTGTATTTTGTGTTGATTCAGCAGCAGATTGTGATTGCTTTGCAGATGGAGGTGTTGGATCCTTAAGACCAAAACTACCATCATCACCACCAAGATTTAAAGTACTGGTATTACTCGCAGCCATCTATAAAGACACTTTTCAAGTATTTAGCTTAATATTTGCAAAAGGAATCATTTGTAAATCTTTTACCTCTGATGGATACACTTCATATAATCCACCAGCAACTTCATTCCAAGTATATTGTCGTGTTTCATTCCAATGAAAATTATATCCACGAAATCCCCACGCCATAACATCAGTTACCGCAACAAATGGATTCTGGTCGTATTGTATATTGGGTGTCTTAGCATTATAAACAAAAACATATATTTTTCCTGCCTCAGGAACTTTAGATCCCTCAGTTAAAACTTCAAGAATATTAATCATAACATCATCAGGATTTTTTATCCCAATGATTTCATCAGCAACACCACGTACTCTATTAACATTAATATCTGTATCTGTGGGTCTTATTGCCATTACTTGATACCTAATTCTTTCTCAGTCATAACTTTAAATTCCCATCTACGATCTTCGCAATAGTCTTTTGCAGCCTCCCACTTAGCTCTATTTTTTGCATATTCATATGCTTCATTGAGATATTTTTTAGTTTGTCTTTTTGGTTTGGGTGGAGGAGAACATTGACGTAATGGTTTTACTTCTATCAATGATGATTTAACTCTACCATTTATATCTTTATACTTTATGTAAAAATCTGGAAAATATCTATGAATTTTATTATCAATGGGTGATCGATATGGAATAAAAAATTCTTCTGATTGCCACTCTATAATATTTTCATTGTTATCACAGTAGACCATAAATTTACGTTCCCATAAAGAACGGTATATAATATTGGTTGGATCACCCTTATATTTTTTTGGATGGGATGGTTGATATTTTCCCTTATATGACATCTAAATAACTAAACAATCACTTATAAGATATTTAGAGTGGCTAGACCGTTTCCTAAAAAGATATCCCAAATTAAACCCACACTTAGTAATGTTGCACAAACATCTCATTTTGCAGTAACATTCGGTGGTTTTCATCCCAATCTAAGCACTCATTTAAAAAGAAAGGGAATTGATAATAGATATGCACAAGAAAAATTATCACTTTTATGTTGTAGAGCGTCTTTACCTGGAAGTGGTTATGCAACCGCAGATGTAATTGGAAATTATACTGGTGTCGCAGAAAAATTTGCACACACAAGAACATTTGTACAAATGTCAATGGATTTTTATGTTGATGACGATTATAAGTCAATGAAGTTTTTGGAACATTGGTTAGAATTTATGTCCAATGGTTCATCTTTTGATAATGCAGATCCATTAAAAGATGGATATTACTATAGAATGAGGTATCCAAATCAATATAAGTGTGATGAAACTAGAATTGTAAAATTTGAACGAGATTATAAAAATTATCTTGAGTATAGATTTATTGGAATGTTTCCAATTTCTTTGGATGCATCTACAGTATCATATGAGGGATCTAGAGTCTTAAAAGCAACTGCAACGTTTAATTATGATAGACATATTGCAGGAAGATCACGATCAGTCGATAAACTTCTTAAACGAGATAACAATGATGAACCATCATTTGCTGAACAGGTCAGAGCAAAAAATCTTGATAGACTTGATGACATCAATGGGTTTGCTCAGAGACCATTCAATGCGGATCTTGATGGTGTTCAAAGGTTGATTGCTGATGGTAGATTTTTAAATAGTGGATCGGGTGGATCAACTATTATTTCTGAAGGTATTTCTGCTGCATCGGGTGGAGGTGGGTCCAGAACTGCCTAATAAATAATTTTAATGAATTGCTTAGGATATTATGCCTTTACCAAAAATTTCAACTCCAACCTATGAGTTGACAATCCCTTCAACTGGAAAGAAGATTAAGTATAGACCTTTCCTTGTTAAAGAAGAAAAAGTTCTTATCATTGCTATGGAAAGCGAAGATATGAATACTATTGCCAGTGCTGTCAACGATGTTATTAAAAGTTGTATAATTACTCGCGGTATAAAAGTAGAAGATCTTTCAACATTTGATATTGAATATTTGTTTTTAAATATTAGAGGAAAATCTGTAGGAGAAGAAGTAGAAGTACTTATTACTTGTCCTGATGATAACACAACTAAAGTACCTACAATAATTGCACTTGATGAAATTCAAGTTATATTTGATGAGAAACATAGCAAAGATATTAAACTTGATGATACCTTAACGATGAGATTAAAGTATCCATCAATGGAAGAGTTTATCAAGAGTAATTTTGCATTAAGCGATATTAGTGTTGATGATACTTTTGAAATTGTAATGTCTTGTATTGAACAAATTTACAATGAAGAAGAATCATGGTCAATCAAAGATTGTACTAAAAAAGAACTTAAAGAATTTGTCGAGCAATTAAGTTCTAAGCAGTTCAAACAAATTGAAAATTTCTTTGAAACAATGCCAAAACTTTCCCATACAATAACTGTAACAAATCCAAATACTGGAGTAGAAAATGATGTTGTACTTGAGGGATTAGCAAGTTTTTTCGTATAAGTATGGCTCATACTGATCTTGAGTCATACTTTAGAATTAATTTTGCACTGATGCAACACCATAAATATAGCTTGACAGAACTTGAAAATATGCTTCCGTGGGAGAAAGAAATATATCTTTCTCTATTACAACAGCACGTTGAGGAAGAAAATTTAAAAGCACAACACCAACAGATGAATGGTTGAAATTTCACCACTAATAGCAAGAAGATCTAGAATTTCTGCTAGTGCATTTACTGGCAGATCAGATCCTACTGTTACTGAGATTGACCCACAATCAAAAGCATTATTAAACAGTAATTCAATTCAACTTGGATTGGTGTCAAGACAAGTCGAAAATTTGTCTGCAAGAGTAAATCAATTATCAAATTCTTTACAAGCGGTAAGAAATAATTTAGCAACTTCTCAAGCATTAGAGAGACAAAAAGAAAATCAAGAACAAATATTAGCGACAAAACTTGCTCAACAAAAATTAAGGGAAGGAAAAGAAAGTGCAATTGAGAAGAAGATAACAGTAGCAGCATTTAAACCTATTAATAAATTAGGTAGAACGGCACAGTCTTCTTTGTCCGGTTTGAGTGATATTTTTAAACGTCTTTTTGGTGCCTTCTTAGCATTTAAGGGAGTGGAAACAATAAAGGCACTTGCAGAAGGTAATACTGAAAAATTAGAAGAAATTAAGAATCAAGTATTACTAACAGTTGGTGGTTTTGTAGGTCTAAGTCTTGCAGTTAAAGTTGCAACTGGAGGTTTAAGTTTAGGTTTCCTTAAACTTTCAGGGCTCCTTGTAGTTTTGGGAGGATTAGCATTTTTTAAAGATGATATTAAGAATCTTGTTAAGGATTTTTGGGGTCAATCATTTAGAAGAGTTAGAGATAGAAGACGAAATAGTGAAAATAATGGTCAAGGTGGACCAGAGAATCCCGATCCAGTAATTGATTACCAAAATCAAGATCCCGACATAGAACCCCAAAAATCTCCAACAAGTGAAGTAAAACCTTCATCAGAACCTGAAGCACCAAATATTGGTTATGAATGGTGGAGAAATATTATTACTGATAGTACACCAACATCGATGAAGAGAAGAAGAGAAGAAGAAAAAATACAACCACCATCAAAACAGAAAGAAAATGAAGAAAATAAAACTGATACCCAACCAAATCCCACTAAACCTGAAATAGAAGGAAGCAATAATACTGATGAGAGTAATTTAAACGACAAAGGTGACAATATTGAACCTCAACCAAAGGGTCCTATTGAACTTGATGTCATACCGCATAAAGATCCTCAACCTGAACCAAAATCACAATCAGAACCACAAAGTTCTTTACTACCTAAAAGCAAAGAACAAGAATTAAGGGAGAAAACTGCTAAAACAGAAGCACTTCCCGAAAATCAAGTTGGTGCGAAGGTAACAGATCCTGAAATCCTCAAAATGATTGAAGAGGAAAGGGAAATTGGTAGAACAGGAAAAATGCCTACCGATATTGTACCAATTTATAAAGATAAAAGAGATATTATTAAAAATGTATCACAATCAACTGATAACCAATCTATAAATGTTGTACCTATGCCAATACCAATGGATTCTGGAGGTGGTCAACAGCAGGTGAATGTAAGTTCTGGAAGTATTGGGGAAGGTCCTGGAGTTTCAATTTCTTCGTCAAATCCTGACAATCCATATATTCTTGGTGCATTAGCACAATATAACGTACTAGCATAAAATGAAATCACTAAAGAAAAATAGAGACAGTATAGAAGGAATTAGAAAATCTTTACTTTCATTTGGTAAGGGTATTACTTCTGCTACCTCAATATCTTTTGGTATTAGTAAAGACCTTGTACGTGGAAATACAGCAAAGAAAAGTGCTATTTTCTCAAAATCAAGACTATTCAATAAGAGAAGACAGTCTGTCTTAAGAAGGGAAAAGGAAGGTATAATTGAAGCGAATCAAATAGGTAATATCAATAATGCTTCTCCTACTAAAAGGATATCATCAAGCACAAAAGGATTGTTAGGACGAATAATGGATGCACTTGGTGCAATTTTGATTGGTTGGGGAATTGTCAATCTTCCTAGAATAATTGAAGGTGTAAATAATCTAATAAAAAAGATACAAGATATTATAGAAGTAACTAGAACTTGGTATGAAAATACTATTAATTGGTTTACTTCACTCACGAGTGATCTTGATGATAAATTAAATCAATTGAGAAATATATCTTTTGACTTTGATGGTGATACCGAAAATATAGAAAAAAGTGCTGCCGAAAATAAAAATATATTTGCTGATATAATAAAAAGACTTGAGGAAACTATTGATTTTTGGAGGAATGGTCCTCCTCCGATGGAAGGACCAGAAGCACCCAGTCAAAATAATAACACTGTAAACCCATCATCATTCAGTGGAAGAAATATGGGTGGAAGTCCTAAGGGTTTACTAAAATTTATTAGTAGTGCAGAAGGTGGATATGGATCCACATATTCTGGGCATTTGAGTGATTTCTCTAGAGCAGGTGAAGATATCACACAAATGACTATTACTCAATTAGTACAATATCAGAAAGATTACCTTGCACATCAAAGAAAAAAGGGTGTTCCAGCAGATTCTAGAAGTGCAGCAGTTGGTGCTTATCAAATGTTGTATCCTGATAAGTTTGTCAAAGAAGCAGGTCTTACAATGGGGGATAAGTTTACTCCAGAGAATCAAGATAAATTGATAGTAGCATATATGACAGATAGGGGACTGACAGCAGAAAAGGCAGCAAAAGATCCTGTAGGATTTGCTAAAGGATTATCACAAGCATTTGCTGGTGTTCCTGTTGTTGAAGGAATGCAAGGTGATGCCCAATATGTAGAACGAGGTCAAAGTTACTATAGGGGGCGGGGAAGTAATGCAGCAACAACCTCTCCAGAAAAGGTTGAAGAGGCAATCAAACAGTTTGGTGAGTCATATAAACCAAATACAAATCAATCCAATAATACTGTAAATCCTAATTTGAACGCCAACATACCAACCAATAAATCTACTAATTTAGCGTCAAATAATATACCAAAAACAATCCAAGTACCAATTCCAATTAGTACCTCAACATCTCCACCACCAGCACCAAGAACAGGATCAAATCAGGGTGGTGGTACAAAGATTGTTAGTGGTGGAACTTCGTTAAATAGTTTTATATTCACAGAGTTACAATACACATAATGCCAGCATCAGATCCTTCAACATACGAAGAGATTCTAATTGAATCTGGAGACGGTTCTAAGTCTGTGGATCTTAGAAGTGGTGTATCTTCAATTGATTATTATGAAGATATTTTTTCACCAACTGTTACCGCTAAAATAAATGTAACTTCTTCTGGTCCTGTTATAGATGGAAAATCACTATATCAAGGGTTAAAACTTAGAGGAGCAGAGAGAGTTTCTTTAAGGGTGAAAGGAAATTCTACCACAATGCCTAAGTTAGATTTTTCTGAAAAACCAGAAGATTATCTTTTTGTTTCAGGAATATCGAATGTTATTTCAGATAATAATCAAGAGTCTTTGACGTTAAATCTTTGTTCTAGAATTGCTATTACAAACGAAACAACTAGAGTTACAAAAAAATATCCTACTTCACAAAATATAACTGCATCAGTTGAATCTATTGTCAATGAGTACTTAGGTAAGGGTTTATTTGCTTCCACACCAGATCAAACTCAAAATAAGTATGGATTTATTGGTAATATGCGAAAACCATTTACAGTTTTGAGGTGGTTATCATCAAAAAGTGTTCCAGATTTGAAGGGTGATGGTGTTGCAGGATTTGTATTTTATCAAACAAAAGAAGGACTTCACTTCAAATCAATTGACAATTTAATTACTCAAAAACCATATTCACAAAAATATATTGAAACAAGTGTTGCTGACGGAGAAAATCAAAATCAAAGTGAAGATTTTAAAATTACATCATATGTTGTAAGTAGAAATCAAAATCTCATGGAGAATTTGAGATTAGGTTCATATTCGTCGATGAGATACTATTTTGATATGCAGAGATTTGAATTTACTTCAGAACAGAAAGGTCTTTTCAAAATATCAGATCATTTAAATTCGACAAAGAATCTTGGATCTGAAAGACCTGTATTACCAAAACTTAGCGAAACATCTGATAAGACATTAAGTGAAGTTCCCACCAGAATGATGACTGGATTTATTGATAGGGGAACTTTAGAACAGAATGTAGATACTACAGAAAATGCAGATCCTTTTAAGTATCAATCTCAGGCAATATATCGATATAGCAGTCTTTTTGTTCAAAAAGTTCAAATGACTGTACCTCTTAACACACAGTTAAAAGCAGGTGACGTGATAGAATGTGAATTTAGACAAGTATCTACTGGAAAAGAAGATCCAGATCCTTCAGAAAGTGGTCTATATATGATTAAGGAACTATGTCATCATTTTGATAGTGAAGGATCTTACACTGCAATGATGTTAGTGAGGGATACTTTTGGGCAGATCAAACCAAATAATAAAGTCTAATGTTAGAAGAATCTTTATTTAAAACTAATTTTGTAGGAAGAGACGGATTTCGTTGGTGGATCGGTCAAATTGCACCTGTAGAATCTTGGCAAGATCAGGCTGATGGTGGAGGATGGGGAAATAGAGTTAAAGTTCGTATTATGGGATATCACCCATACTCTGAAACAGAACTTCCTAATGAGGATTTACCCTGGGCGCAAGTTCTTCTTGGAGTAACTGATGGATCTGGTGCTTGTAATAGAGCAAAAACTCCAAAACTTGAACAAGCAGATACAGTATTTGGTTTCTTTTTAGATGGAGATAATGCACAACTACCTTGTATATTAGGTGTATTTGGAAGAACAAAGGCAGTATCTTACTCTGGACCATATTCAGCACCATTTCAACCCTTTACTGGATATGCAGGTCCTATAAAGAAATCTAGTGCTATTGTTGGTAATGAATCCAATGAACAAAATTCAGATTCTCAAAAATCACCAAGAACAGTTTCCAATAAAATTGCTGATAAACTAAATGGGCAGGGTGGTGGTCCAGATGAAGATCCTACAACCAAAGAAATTTCAGCATTTGGTGCTATTGGGCAGAAAGTTACGATGGCAACTGCCAAAGTTAGTTCTGAAATCGATGACATAAAAACTGATATTGAAAATTTTGTCAATTCTGTACAAGAAATCACAAAGGGAATTACCGATGGTATTGGTAATATTACACAACAAATTAATGAGAGAATTGATGCAATAACAAAAAGCATACAATCTGGTGCTACTGGAATGATTCATAATATGACCGCAGCATTGTCTGAGTCTATGGGTGAGAATATGAATAAAGGTCTTGATGTTCTTTATAAAGGTGTGTATGCCACGGTTCTTGCTGCAACTGGTAGTAGTAAAGCAGCAGATATTGCAGGTATTGCCGCACAAGCATCTTTTATCAGTCCAGTAAAAGCAATATCAGATGCCCTACCTTGTATTGCTAATTCCGTGATTGGTGGTATCGGCGGAATGATCAAA
>Ga0181418_1000170_pt1 | contig 20798 bp, 38 predicted proteins | sample 41SPOviralmetaG_FD_130143 | JGI IMG/M metagenome (GOLD analysis project Ga0181418, IMG submission 130143) | Marine viral communities from the oligotrophic San Pedro Time Series (SPOT) site, San Pedro Channel, CA, USA - 41 SPOT_SRF_2013-03-13 | ecosystem: Environmental > Aquatic > Marine > Strait...
AAACAAGGTCAAGCATTAAACCAAATGAGTAGAAAGAATGCACAGATTGAACAAGAAATGAATTCATATCTGGATATATTTCGAAGACATAATTTAAACCAACTTGCAATTGCAAAGCCTGGCATGATTGAAAAAAGAGTTAATAACTCAACAAAGCAAGTATTTGAGAGTATAGAAAATGATAGCAAAGAATTGGACTCGTTGGACGACCCTACTTCTGATATCAACCCTAACAATTAGTGGTTGTTCGTTAATACCAACTAAGAAAGTAGAGATAGTCAGTAAACCATTGGAGATTGATATAATTCAACCTACAATGCCTAGGAACATTGATTTAAAAGAACCTAGGTTTTATGTAGTTTCAGAGGCAAAAATAACAAACCCATGCGTCAAAGACAAAGATACAGGAAAAAGAGACTGCTCGCTAGGCAAAGAAAATCCAGACTGGCCAGAAGGTTACACATACTTAGACAGATTTTTAGACGACATGAAGAAAGCCAATAGTGGTGATGTCGTATTTGTTGCAATGTCTGTCAGTGATTACGAACTCATGTCATATAACATGCAAGAACTAAGAAGATACATTCGTGAAGTACAAGAAGTTGTAGTTTACTATAGGAATGTTACCATCAAGAACCCAGATGGTTCTACAACAGAAGCCAAAGCTGCAGTCATAACCAAAAACTAAAACCAATGTCTAGATATTCGTAAGAGAGAACGAATATTACCTTGACAAATCCCAAAAACATAGTATTATAGATATATGTCTTTGTGGATTGATAAAAAATACCTTAAATTGGTATCTCCTAGGTTGAGAAATGGTAAATGGAAAGATGATAAACTCTTTAACCATTCTTGTACCTATTGTGGAGACAGTTCTAGTAACCAACTGAAAGCAAGAGGTTACCACTTCGTGCATAAGGACACCTATGTCTATAAGTGTCATAATTGTGGTCATTCTACTAATATAGGTATATTTTTAAAAGACCATGATGAAATGTTACATAAACAATGGGTCATGGAAAAGTTTGGTAAGAAAAATGATACTAGACCAGTTGCACAACAAAACTTTACATTTGAACCACCAAAGTTCAAATCTAACATACTTGCAAGATATCCCAAAGCAGAAGATAGTGAATTATGTGTTGAATATTTGACTAGAAGAAAGATACCAAAAAAATGGTGGAAAGATTTCTATTTTGTAGAGAAATCACAAAGTCTAAGTTCGATAAATTATAAGTATAATAAGAGAGTTTTAGGAAACGACCCAAGACTAGTTCTACCCTTCTTTGATAGACAAAATAATCTTATAGGAATAACTGGTAGAGCATTAAATAATTCACAACTAAGATATTTAACATTACGATTCGATGAAGAAAAACCACTTATTTTTAATCTCGACAAAGTTGATTTCAACCAACCTCTTTATGTTGTTGAAGGGCCAATTGACTCTTTATTTCTGGACAACTGCATTGCAGTCGCAGGTTCAGACTTCTCTAAGGTAACAAACGAAATTAGTAAGAGTGGTTCTACTCTTATTTTTGACAATGAACCTCGGAACAAAGAAATCATCAAGAAGATGAGGTCTATGGGTGACCAAGGATATAAGGTTTGTGTTTGGCCAGAGACGATAAGGGAAAAAGATATTAATGATATGGTACTTAACAAGATACCATCAATCGTTGATGTGATTAATAATAATACAAGACAAGGTTTAGAATTATCCCTTGCAATTAATAATTGGAGTAAAGTATAGTGAATGGTAATGGTTTAAGTATTACAAAGAGGGATGGGTCAAAAGAGAATTTAAATTTAGAAAAAATTCATAGAATGGTAGAAGCTGCATGTAAAGGTATCAATGGAGTATCTGCATCACAGGTTGAAATGAGTGCAAACTTGTCGTTTTATGATGGAGTAACTACTCAAGAAATTCAAGAAACATTAGTTAAATCTTCATCAGATTTAATATCATTAGATGCACCTAATTATCAATATGTTGCATCTAGATTATTATTGTTTGCAATTCGTAAGGATGTATTCAATACTAAATGGAAAGATAGTAAAATCTATCCACCATTGAAAGATATCGTAGAAAGAAATATCGAATATGGTGTTTACGATAAAGATTTAATAAATTATTATGACGATAAGGAGTGGGATAAACTCAACTCGTATTTGAATCATAACAGAGACATGTTGTTTGCATACGCAGGTCTCCAACAGGTAGTGGACAAGTATCTTGTACAAGACAGGTCATCTGGTAAATTGTATGAGACACCACAGTTCATGTATATTTTGATTAGTGCAGTTCTTTTTAAGGACTACCCTAAAGAAACGAGATTAAATTATGTTAAAAAATATTATGACGCAATTAGTCAATTTAAAATCAACATTCCAACCCCAGTTATGGCAGGGGTTAGAACTCCTCTTCGACAGTTTGCTAGTTGTGTTCTGGTCGACAGTGATGATACTCTTTCAAGTATCTTCTCTTCTGATATGGCTATTGGTAGGTATGTTGCACAGAGGGCTGGTATTGGTATCAATGCTGGTAGGATTCGTGGAATCAATTCTAAAATTCGTGGTGGAGAAGTACAGCACACAGGAGTTATTCCTTTCCTCAAGAAATTTGAATCTACTGTCAGATGTTGTACCCAAAATGGTGTTCGTGGTGGAAGTGCTACTGTCCACTTTCCAATCTGGCATCAAGAAATTGAAGACATTATTGTTCTCAAAAACAATAAAGGAACAGAAGATAATAGAGTCAGAAAACTTGACTACTCAATCCAATTAAGTAAGTTATTTTATGAACGATTTATCAAAGACGAAGACATTACTTTGTTTAGTCCTCACGATGTGCCTGACCTCTACGATGCATTTGGAACAGAAGGGTTTGATGAACTTTACGAAAAGTACGAGAGAGCATATTCAATCCCTAAAAAGAAAATAAGTATAAGAACATTAATGATGGACTTGCTCAAGGAAAGAGCAGAGACAGGAAGAATTTATATTATGAACATTGACCATAGTAATAGTCATAGTTCATTCTCAGATAAAGTAAGTATGTCAAATTTATGTCAAGAGATTACTTTACCTACAAAACCAATCTCACATCCAGATGATGAGGATGGAGAGGTTGCACTTTGTATTTTATCTGCAATCAATGTGGGTTCAATCAAGATAGATGAACTACCAGAACTTTGTGAACTTTCAGTTCGTGGATTAGAAGAATTAATTGATTATCAAAAATATCCAGTGAAAGCTGCAGAGGTATCAACCAAAGCAAGAAGGTCATTAGGAATAGGGTATATTGGACTTGCACATTACCTTGCAAAGAATAAAGTTAAGTATGATGATGCAGAAGCACATAAATTAGTACATGAACTTACAGAAAAGTTTCAATATAGTTTACTAAGAGCATCAGCTCAACTTGCATCAGAAAAAGGTAAATGTGAATGGTATGATAGTACAAAGTATGCAGAAGGATTATTACCTATTGATACCTATAAAACAGATGTTGATGAGATTGTAAAACCAGTATATAAAGAAGATTGGGAGAAGCTCAGAACTGTAATTAAGGTACATGGACTAAGACATAGTACATTATCTGCACAGATGCCCTCTGAGAGCTCCTCAGTGGTCTCTAACGAGACAAATGGTATTGAACCACCAAGAGACTATTTAAGTGTCAAGAAATCGAAGAAAGGGCCTCTAAAGCAGATTGTTCCATCATATCAAGTGTTACAGAACTTTTATACACTTTTATGGGACATGAAAGACAATGATGGGTATATCAAGGTAGTTGCAGTAATGCAAAAGTTTTTTGACCAAGGTATTAGTGGAAATTGGTCTTACAACCCAGAAAACTATGAAGATAATGAAGTTCCTATCTCTGCAATGGCAACAGACCTTCTTAAGACATATAAATATGGTTGGAAAACATCTTATTATCAAAACACATATGATATGAAAACAGATGAAGTAATTGAGGTTCAAGATGAACCACTTCCAGTAGTGGAAGATTTAGATGATGAGGAATGTGACGCATGCGCCATATAGATTACGCAAGAAAAAGTAAAGAAGAACAAGATAATAACAAACAAGAGATTCTTAATACTAACAATCTTTTAAAAGAAGATATATTAGAATCTTACGAATTATCATTGGAAAAAAGACTAGAAGTCTTTAATCCAGAAACAGATTATGCAGATGATGTTCCAGAGATAACTAAACAAGGTTATCAGTTTGCAAAGAATAGATTCTTTGTTGCAAGAAACTTTTTTGAAAAAGACCACATTGAATGGACTTCTCATATGTTTAAGTTTCAAGAACATAGAAAACAATACTATCGTGAAGAACATATCATAGGTGAAAACTTTGATGATAGAGGTAAAGGATTAGATACATGGGTTAGTAAAGGAATGCCTTTTCCTAACTATGGAGAAACTATTCTTTTAATGTATCAAAAGAAAATTGAAGAATTGTTTGGATATAGATTAGTCCCAACATATTCGTATGGAAGAACTTATGACAGACATTCAAGATTGTTGAGTCATACTGATAGACCATCATGTGAGTTCAGTGCAACTTTTCCTATATCATATAATACAGATAATGGTAAACCATGGTCAATATGGATTCGTAATGATATGAACTTTTGTGGAATGGATAATGAAGACTCATGGAATTTATCAATGAATGCACCTTTCAAGGATAGAGAGAATTGCACTCAAGTTTTATTAGAGCCAGGTGATGCATTATTTTATCAAGGTAGTAATGTAATACACTGGAGAGATAGATTAGCAGGTGAGTCTGCAAGACAAATCTTTATACATTATTTACATGCAGATGGCCCTATGTATAGAGATTTTCCAATACTTGCATATGATGGTAGACCATCGGTTTATCATGGAACAGGAAGTAAACAGGGTAGAGCATGGGACGAGGCAAACAGCATAATACAAAAAAGAAATGAGTATTGGAAGTATGGAAACACAGGAATAACAGACCCCATCACAGGTAAACCATGTGGTAAAGGACACGAGAAATATGAGTAAAGTATTTAATAGAAATAAAGTAAACTTTTTAAAGAATCCAATCTTCTTTGGAGAGGAACTTAATACCCAACGATATGACGATTTTAAATATCCGATTTTCGACAAGTTAACACAAAGACAATTGGGTTACTTCTGGAGACCAGAAGAAGTTTCTCTTCAAAAAGATAGGAACGATTACAATGAACTAAGTAAAGCACATAAACATATCTTTACTAGTAATCTAAAGTATCAAACACTTTTAGATTCAGTTCAAGGTAGAGGCCCTGCTACTGCATTATTACCTTTCTGTACTCTTCCAGAGTTAGAAGGATGTATTATTACATGGGACTTTATGGAAACTATCCATAGTCGTTCCTATACTTACATGATAAAGAATCTGTATCCAGACCCTTCAAAAGTGTTTGATACAATTCTAGACGATGAGAAAATCATTGCAAGAGCAGAGTCAGTAACAAAAAGATATGATGAGTTTATAGACTATGCACAAAGATATAGTTTGGGTTATGAAAAGGATGAATACGAACTTAAGAAAAGATTATATCTTGCACTTATAAGTATCAACATACTTGAAGGACTTCGTTTCTTTGTATCATTTGCATGTACTTTTGCATTTGGTGAAATGAAAAAAATGGAAGGGTCTGCAAAGATTATAAGTTTCATTGCAAGAGACGAAGCACAACATCTTGCAATTACTCAACACATTCTAAAATGTTATCAGAATCAAGAGAAAGATAAAGTTATGACTAAGGTCATGAAGGATTGTGAACCAGATGTTTACCAGATGTATGAAGAAGCAGTCAAAGAAGAAAAAGACTGGGCAGAATACTTATTCATACATGGTAGTATGTTAGGACTATCTACTACACTTTTAAGTCAATATGTTGAATACATTGCAAACAGAAGACTTCGTGCAATTGGTTTAAATCCTATATATGAGGTATCAAGTAGAACTAATCCATTACCATGGACACAACATTGGTTGACATCAAAGGGTCAACAGAATGCACCACAGGAGACTGAAATTGAATCTTATGTCATCGGTGGTATCAAACAAGATATTAAAGAAAATACCTTTGAAGGATTTAAATTATAATGAAAGAATTAGGAATGGTATTATTTGGTTGTTTAATTTTTACTGGATTTTTTGCAACTGTAATCTATCCAGACATGGAGTACAAAGGATATCCTAGTACACATTCATGTACTGGTATGTGTTATGCAGAGTATGTCGAAGTTAATGGAACAGTAGTAGAACAACTTAGAGCAAAACAAGAACTTGCAAACTTAGACGAGTTCAGTGATATTAGAAGTTTATGGAGTGGGTGTGCAGCTTGTCATGGACAAGAAGGTCAAGGAATGGCAGTATTCCCTAAACTTGCTGGTCAAACTCAAGACTACATTGTGGATAGACTTAACACATATAAGAATAGAGGTGAAGTCGGTGCAATGAGTTCTACAATGTGGGGTCAAGCAGGTATGTTATCCGATGCAGAGATAAATATGTTAGGTAAATTTATTGAGGTAGAATTAAAATGATAGAAATATTTGGAAAAACACAATGTCCTTTTTGTGACAAAGCAAAACAACTTTGTGAAAGAGAAAAATTAGAATTTGTCTATAAACAATTAGACACAGACTTTACAAGAGAAGAACTCTTTGAAGAATTCCCTACTGCAAGAACCTTCCCTCAAATTAGGATTGATGGTGAAGCAATAGGTGGATACCAAGAACTATATAAATGGTTCACAACTGATTGGAACGAAAAATAGGGAGATAACAATTATGCAAGACCCAGAACAGGTAAGGTCTTTTTATTGTGGAGAATGTGGTGCAGAAGGTGATATTGAATATGATTTGGGTGATGGATATGAAATTAAATTTTGCCCATTTTGTGGTTCAGACTTAGAAATAGAAGATGAATTTGATATACAGGAAGAATTAGATTTCGATGAATAGAGCAGTAATACTAGATGCATTAAGAACATCTAAAGTAAAAATAGATTTTAGGTCTTTAAATTCAGATAGAAATATCAGTGGAATTTATAAAGGTCATTCTGCAAAACAAAGTATTCAAAGTAATAAGGTTGTAGTTTGGGATACTGTTAATGAAAAATGGGATGACATAGAATGGGATACAATTATATCATGGGAAAAATTAAGTGAAACCTCAGTCTGCTAAAGCAAAAGGTCGTAATCTACAAAAGTGGACTAGAGAAAGACTAATAGAAGAATTAGATATTCATCCAGAGGATATCAAATCTACTTCTATGGGTGCTGGTGGTGAAGATGTCACCATGGCAAGAGCAGCTAGAATAAAGTTTCCATATTCAATAGAATGTAAGAATCAAGAAAAGTTAAATATTTGGTCTGCATACGAACAAGCAGAATCAAATTGTGGGGACTACGAACCACTTGTAGTCATTAAAAGAAATCGTCAAAAAGCATTAGTTGTTTTAGACGCAGAGGCATTCATTAAAATGCATAAGGATGAATAAAATATCAGATTGGTTTGCAATGTCAATGACGAAGTTCTTTCGTTTTGTTGCAGACACTTTTTTTGCAAAGAGATATGGACATCGTGCAGTTGTCCTAGAAACAGTAGCAGGTGTGCCAGGCATGGTTGCTGGTATGTGGATACATCTTAGAAGTCTTCGTAAAATGGAAACAGGGTATGGCCCTAAAATTAGAGAACTTCTTGCAGAAGCAGAAAATGAAAGAATGCATCTTATGTTCTTTGTAGAGATTACCAAACCAAATATCTTTGAAAGATGGTTGGTCTTGTTTGCACAAGCAATCTTTTGGTGTTTTTACTTTGTTCTATATGTTTTATTTCCTAAAACTGCACATAGAATGATACATTACTTTGAAGAAGAAGCAGTAAAGTCATATACAGAATACCTTAAGATGGTAGAAAGTGGTCAAGTAGAGAATATTCCAGCACCACAACTTGCAATTGATTATTACAAAATGAAAAAGAATGCAAAGCTTTCAGACTTAATCAAAAAAGTCAGAGCAGATGAACAACATCACAGTAATATAAACCTCAAATATAGTGATTGACATATAGGTACATATTTTGATATACTTACATAGTAAGTTAAGAGAAACCGAGGTTAGTTACCTTGCCAGCAAGATTGGAGTCAAGAACAAATAACGATTGTGAGATAGAAGACCTTAACCAGAGACCCCAGTTAACCTGCTGAAGAGTGAGAAGTGACTGGGGTTTTGTTTGTTTGACACATGGGTACACTTTTTGATATACTACATGTATATTAAATAGTGAGGAAAATATATGTTAAGTAAAACTTTAATCAAAGAACTCTCAAAATTGGGTTCTGTTTCTGAGTTAAATGAGGTAATCTCATTCTCAAAGTCTGTAGTCGAGGGTAAAACCAAAGCTGCTCTTCAAGTAGGTCAAAAAGTCTATGTGGTTCAAAAGACTAAACGAACTCTTGGTACAATTACTAAAATTGCAATCAAGAAAGCAGTGGTTGAACTTCCACAAGGTTCTTACAGAGTCCCACTTTCAATGTTGGAGGCTGCATAAATGTTTAACGAATACATCAAAAACAGTTACGAAGTCGAGAGTGACTTCGTTTCTGGTGCTTCATTACAAGGATACACAGATGCAATTTCATTCTATGACTTGGTTGAACTCTTTGGTAAACCAACTGAGGATTCTGCAATAGATGAAAAAGTTAATGTATCATGGTCTATCACTGGTAAAAGATACTACATTGATGAAGATGGTGATGAAGATTGGGATTATGTAAAAGCAACAATCTACAACTGGAAAACTGGTGGTGTTCCTCAAGGTAATTATGAGTGGCACATTGGTGGTACTGGTTGGGACTCAATTGAATTTATAGAAACAATAATCAAAGAACAACTAAAACCAGAGTACAATTGGAATGATTGATGTGACAATTATGGGGCCACGAGGTGGTCGTGTCAAAGATATAGATGAATCATTAATCTATAATTATATTATAGAAGCATGTAAAGAACTAAAAATTAGACAGGCAGACATAGAAGTCTTGGTATACAATAAGTTTCCAAGTGATTATGATTATGCAATAGGTTTTTGTTATGGTGATGTTGAATCTGTAACAATTGAATTAACAAAAGAAGATGATAATATGTTTCAAACACTTGCACATGAAATGATTCATGTGAAACAATTTCTAGAAGATAGATATCCAAGTGAACGAGAAGCAAAAAAACTAGAAGAAAAACTTCATAAAAAAGTAACTGAAAGGATGGGATATTAATGTACACATACTACAAAGAAATAACAGATTGGAGTGACTCTGGATGCAATGTTCCAAATCATACCTACATCTTTAATGAAAAGAATCAGAATGTAGGATACATTAAAACTGGAACTAAAGAAGAACTCTTCTATAAAACTCCATCTAAACTATTTTCGAAATCCAGACGAAAATTTATAAAACTTGACAGATAGGTACACCTTATAGTAGAATAGAATTATGACATTACAAGAAATGATAAACAATTACGAAACCTTGACTGAGGAACAACAAGCTCATGTAGATGCAGCTCTTGATTCACAATCAGATGAGGGTCTATGTCTTTGTGGAGAACCAATGGGTTCTACCAGTGAGTGTTATTCTCACATGACGCAAGGCATATAACAGTTCGAAGTGACAACTCATAGCAGTTGTATATTGGGTGGGAGTCTGATTCTCCCTTAAAATCCCTCAAGGTGCTGATGGTTGGGTTTACTCTCTCCTTCCCCATCATCGTTGTCACTTCACTTTTTAGAGAGACGAGGAAATAGTTATGGCACAGCCACAACAACAACAGATATGTGATTTCAAAACACATAAGGAGTGGAAAGATTTTGAAAAAGAACTTAAAAAACAAGTTGCTGAATCTCAAAGAAAAAGCAAAGAAACAGTCTAGTAGTTTTACTACAGAAGAGTTAAAGAACTCTACAAGGATTTTTAAATCTGCAACACCAAAGTATACATGGGATTGGTATCTTAAGTGGGTATCATCTGCATTAGTACTAAGTGCAATGTCAATTCGTGGTATTCCAGAACTACAACACATAGATTTGATATTATCAATCTGTGGTATCACTGGTTGGGTAGGTGTTTCTATTGCATGGAAAGATAGAGCATTGATTATGTTAAACACTGTAGGATTGTTTTTCCTACTTAGAAATTTGATTACATTATGGGTACAATAAATTATACAAACAGTTTAAGGTATGACAGTACTGGTCGTAAAAGAAAGACCAAGAGTCTAAAGACAAAGAAAAAATGTCATACTGTGTCATACTCAAGGCATATTCCTAGTCAAACAGAATTGGACAGAATAAAAGCAAGAGAAGAGTTTGATAAGAAATATCCTTCGATGGGTGTTAATGCAAAACCATCTAAAAATGTGGATAACTCTTGGAAGTTAGAAGAGTCTAAAAAGTTTACAGTTGCACCAGCATACAACAAAGGTGCATATCAAGTTATACCAAAAGGAGATATAAAATGGATTGGGAAGTAATAGAGATATTAGATACCTTAATTGTAATAGGTATCACTATTTTTGCTGGAATGTTTGCATACTATTCAAGTATCATAGTTGCAGAAGAAAAGAAAGCAAAAAGGGCAAGAAATCACATTGATAACTTACCTAAGAAAAGAGAAGAAGGTTTCCCTTTTCAGAAAAAACCACTTACAAGTAAGGGTCAATTTGATAAACAAAGAACAACTTACACCGATGGGGACAATACTTAAAATCTTGAGAATTATAAGTAAATAATATGAAGAAGAGAAAAGCCAAATCTCTTGATGAAATCTATTATGGTGAAGAACCACATGCAGAGGATACTAGAACGAAAGATAGATGCATGAATTGGTACAATTACATGAGTGACAATAAATCATGTGGTGAATGGTTATCAGAATGGATGTCTGAAAGAGAATATGAAAAACAATATGTAACTGGAGTTAAAAGACTTAAATATGTCCCTAGAACTGCAGCTGCCCTTGCACGAATGCAAAGTAGACAAGTCCCTTGTTTATTTGAAGATAATCTTTTAGACCCTAAGACAACAGAGTTTATTCAAAAACATGTTGATAAGATAGTAGAAGATATCAAAGCATCTAAATCAATCCAACAGGAAGAACGAAAAAGTAAACCAAAAATATCTATTCAACAAAGAATACAGAACAAAGCAGATGAATATGCTGGTGAGATTGAGTATCAAATAGATTGTTACATAGATAATCCTAAGAATAAGTTTGATGTCTTTAAATATCTTACAGAAGAACAAGTATCAGCTCCAGTTGCAGTAAAAGTTGGTGACAACTTCTTTAATCTAGAAAGAGAATTAGAAGAAACAATAGAAGGTAAGTGTGACCAACTTAAAGAGGCATACTCATTCTTATCTAAGAAAGGTCTAAAAGACTATTACAATTATGTTTCTAGTATCAGAGTAGATTGTGACAAGTATGCAACAGGAAAAAGAAGTCAGAAAAGAGTGAGAAGGAAAAAAGTTTATACTGCATCAGAACAAACAAAGAACCTAAACTACAATGTAACTGATACAGATTACCATCTTACCTCAGTTAATCCAGAGTTAATCGTGGGTGCAATGCAACTATGGACATTCAACACTAAGACCAAAGAGATTACAAAGTTTGTTGCAGATGATAGAGGTGGTCTTGGAGTCAAAGGAACAACCATCCAAAAATTTAACAATTACAGTGCTATGAAAAAAATTGGAAATAAAACAGAATATTTCCTTGACAGAATCCAATCTGGTGGTAAAATAGTATTAAGTAAAGTATTAGATGAAGTAAATACAAAATCATCTAAACCTACAGGAAGAATAAACGAACACACTATATTATTGAGAACTGAATGATTTTAATTGACCTAACGCAGGTTCTAATTGCGTCACTAATGGCACAGACCAGAGGTGGAAAAGAACCAATCAATGAAGACATGGTAAGACATATCTGTTTAAAGAGTCTTGCAATGTATCGAAAGAAATACCAAAGAACATATGGAGAGTTAGTCCTTGCAGATGACTCTTACAATGTCTGGAGAAAGGATGTCTATCCCTTCTATAAAGCAAATAGAAAGAAAACAAGAGACAAAGATAGTAAAGATTGGAATCAAATCTTTGATTGCATATCTATTATTCGAGAAGAATTAAAGGTAAATTTCCCTTATAAATATATCTGTATATCAAAATGTGAAGCAGATGATATCATAGGAACTCTATGTGAGAAGTATGGAGATACAGAAAACATCATGATTGTTAGTGGTGATAAAGATTTCCAACAACTTCAAAGGTACAGAAAAGTTAAACAATTCTCACCTATCACAAAGAAGAATATAAAACTAACACAGGAACAGGCAGAAGAGTATCTTAGAGACCACATTATAAGTGGTGATACTGGTGATGGTGTTCCTAATGTTCTATCTCAAGATGATGTATTTGTATCTGGAATGAGACAAAGACCTCTATCTAAAAAGAAAAGAGAGGTCATTAAAGACCCATTAGTTGCAAACGATGATGAGGTAGATAGAAACTTACAAAGGAATAGGAGTCTTATAGACTTGACCTATATACCTAACGAGTATAAAAATCAAATCCTTCATGAGTTTGATAATGTAGAAGTTGCATCCAGAGGTGGATTACTTAACTACTTTATTAAAAACAGATTGATGGATTTAGAAGAAAGTATCGGAGACTTTTAATTATGGCAAAACGAGGAAGACCTAAAGGGTCACTTAATAAAAAAACTTTAGAAAAGGTTGCAAATGAAGAAATTCAAGCAGTCAAAGAAGAGTCAATACCATCAGCAGTAGATGATGCAGCTGATGTTATGTCTGGATATGAATCTAAAGTTGGTAAAGCAGGAATTGCTCAAGCAATGAAAAAATCTATTGGTAAAACACAACAGAAAGTTATTGATGGGCCTGAGGAAACACCAGTGAAAACTAGAAGTGTTTCAGACCTACCAAGAAATCCAAGTATTGTAGAAATACTTGAGTTGGTTGAAGAAACTAAAGGTAAACAATCTAAGGTTGACATCTTAAAAACTTTCAATGAAAGAAACGATGTTAAATATGCACTTAAAGCTGCATTTGACCCAAGGGTAGTGTTTACTTTACCAGAAGGTTTACCAGATGGATTTGTAGTTGGAGACCCAGACACACCAGATGGTGCAATGGATATGGCACCAGAAAGATTCATTCGTGTATTCAAAAGAATGCAGTATTGGGTTGAAGGTGGTTCTGCACAAACAAGTCAACCTAAACGAGAGGAAATATATCTTAACACTTTAAGGTCACTTGAGAAATCTGAAGCAGAGTTCTTGATTGCAATTAAAGATAAGACTATGCCTTTCAAATCTGTCACAAAAGAAATTTGTGAATTAGCAGGTTTTGACCTAAGTCCTAAGTAAGTATTGATATAAATACTACTATGGAAAAGGCAATAAACAAATTGGGACTTACTGAGGAAGACAGAGCAATTACTTACACCAATAATGGTGCAACTAAGATTGCAGAGATTCGTCATTATGACCCAGTTATGGGATTGTTAAAGATTGTAGACCCAATGAGTGGAGAAACCCATGAATTGATGTACAATCATGACTTTAAAAAGTGGTTCAAGCCAGGTACAGACATTGTTTGTACCTATAATGAAGAAGAACCAGTAGTTAAACAGATTGATACTCAGGCAGGTGATGTCCCAGTAACAATCAAAAGATTCCCATCAAGTCCTTTAGACTAGATGGTACAAATTATTATGGAGATATTATGAATCAAGTAGAACAAGTTGATTTGATGCAAACTCAAATTTTGGGTTTAAAAGAATTGGCACAAATGGTTGCAGTTATTGATACATGTGCAAGTCGTGGAACTTTCAAAGCAGAAGAGTTTTCAACAATCGGAAGATTAAGAGAAATTCTAATTGCAGAAAGTCAGACTCAAGCTCAGATTAGACAAGCTGCACAACAAGAGGTAACTCAAGAAGAAGTTAATCTTGATGGTGGTATGACAGAAGGAAATGAAACTTCTGAACCAGCAGTTGATGCTAGAGAAAAATTAAAAAGAAGTAAAGGTAAAAAGTAATGGCAGATAGTTTCGATTTCGGTTTTACAGCAGTAGACCAAGATGAACTTACAACTAAAACTGGGGAATCAGCAGCTCTCAACGAGAAGATTGCAGAAGACCTTAAAAAAGTTGCAGAGTCATCTAAGAGTGCAGTTAATTCAGAACAAATAGATAACTTAGATGGTAAAGTAGATGTACTTACCAAATTAGTATCTAATGCACTAGATGAATTAGACGAAGCAAAAACAAATGTAGGAAGTTCTACAGATGTTGCAGTATCGAAATTGAAATCAAATCTTGCAGATGCAGAAGAACTTATACTTCCACTTCTCCACAAACTTATGGAGAATGAAGACAAAGAGTATATCTATTGGCCAAATAGAAAAGCAATTATTTCACAACAAATTGAAAGAGTAAAAAAAATAACAAGGGGATAGATTATGGCAACTGATACTTGGGGACAAACAATACCATCATGGGTTGAAGACAACTCATATGAATGTGCAACTATGCAAACTATTGCAATGAATGATACTCATCCAACACCAATGACATCTGCACAGTTCTGTAAAATGATGAAAGAATCTGGTGACCAATACATCGTAAGGGATGGTATAGTTAAAGACAGTGATTGGATGGATGGTAAATTCATCGAGGATGGTCAAAGAACTTATACTAATGTTGATGGCATTGCACAAAAAGATGAAATGCTTTCAAAATATGGTGCAGCTCCAGATGGAAATCCAAAAGCAACTTTAAGTTTTTCAAAAGGTAAAGATGATAATGATACATCTAATTGGGGGCCTGCACAATGGTTAGGTAACTCTGGACTTGATGCTTACATGGCAGCTTATGTTTATAAGAATGGTTCTACTGTAGTTGCAAATACTGAAACTTTTGATAGTGTTGAAGTAAAAGTATATTGGAAATACATCGATGACTACAAGAAAGCAATTACTGGAGAAGTAAATCCTATGGCAACAGTTTCATCAAGTGTAATTCCAGATGCATCAACAAACAAATCAACAGCTGCAAACATATCACCCTCTAATGAAGAAGTCTCTCTAGAAGATTTTGGTAGAGGAGAAGATTACAAATTTAAAACTACATGTGTTAATGACTTTTTAGTTTCTGGTGCAGCTATGAAATACAAAAAAGAATGGTTAAAGGGTGGTAGTCATGAGACTGCATCTTTGATTGATAGTTTTCTAATTGCAAATGGAATGGGTAGAACTGCAAATCTTAATACATGGGTAACACATTGTTGTACAACACTTGGTCAACCAAGAACAACAAAAGACATTCTTAATTTTGTAGGTGGTCAAAGAGTAGAAACTAACTTGCAAGATATCGATGGTGGTGTCTTTAGTCTACCATCTGGACATCCTATGATACAACATACTGCAACATCGGATGTAAAATGGAAAGAATTTTGGCAAGAACAATATGATGCTGGTGCATTCTCATCTGAGAATGAAGCACTATATGATGCAATCAGAGTAGATATCTACTCATAAAAATGTCAGACAAAGAACATATCTTAAAACTTGCACGAGGAGATATTGCTCTTATCGTAAATAATGAAGATGGATGGTTTAGTAAAATGGCAATTGCATTTGCAGATGACCATGACAATCCAGTTCAAATTAATCAAGAGTGGTTATCACTTTATAAAGCAGTCACACATCTTTCAATGATATGTGATACTTACTTAAGAAGTCGTCAAAATCTTATGCAAGAGGATGGTTCAGACCTTCTACAAGAACAAGAATGGAATGCAGATATGTTAGACCCTTTTGTCTTAAAAGACTATCTATCGGACTTAGGTTATTCCACCCCACCAGAACTTCAAAAAGAAGTTGATGCATTTGAAGAAGACCAATTAGAAAAGAAAAAATCTAAGGGAAATGTTATAGACTTATTTACTAAAAATAAACTTGATTCGTAGGTACATTATTTGGTATAATAGTTTAAATTTATTACAATATGAAAGGAATATATTATGGAAAAACGAAAGTCACCTTATGACATAACACCACAGGAAATGTTATATGCAGAAATTGGTAGAGAAATCTCTAAGTATGCAGAAAAACAAAAAACCACATCACTACGATTCAGTAGAAAACTATTCGAAACAGATAGAAAAGGAAGTGCAGAGGATGATGTATGGAATCATATGTTATCTGCATGTGATAAACTAACTCGTATCGGTACACTTTGGGGCCCTCAAGATACTTCATGTCTCAATGAGAAAGAAAGAATTATTGTCAAGGCACAACTAAGGAAAAGAGAGAATGACAGAAAGAGAAGAGAAAGAGTTGAAAGCAGAAAATCAAGTATTAAGGAATAATGTCAAAGATTTAGAACGACAACTCCATGATGCATATAAAAGGATTAATGAACTAAATGAAAGTAACCAATGTAGACAATAGTGGTAATGATATCCATCTAATTGAAGATGTTGTATCTGATGCAGATACAGTTGGTTGGTACTATGGATTTATGTTGTGGGGCAAATGGAATAAGAGTCAAATATTCTATAACCAAAATCCACCAATAGTTGCAATGGATACTGATATTCAATATGCAACTTATACTACCCCAGATGCACAACAAAAAGTTGACCCATCGATGGTTACAGGAACTAAAGAAAAACTAAGTTGGTTCATAAATGTATCTAAAATAGAAAACTGTTATCATTATCAAACATCAAAGAATCAAAACAAAGTAGAAGGTTTGACTGCTGACAATATCAAAATTACAGAGGATATAAGTGCAGAACCATTTAAAGTAGGTAACTATGAAGTTACTCAACAAATGATTGATGATAATCCAGATGTATTTAAAACAATAGGTCTAAATGATGAAAGGATGTCTGCTGGAGTATATTCAATGCATCCAGAGATAAGAAGACTTGCAAATGAAATATATGATGTCTACAGACCACATTGTGAAGAGGTAATTGGAAGAAAGTTTAAGAAAGAATATACTAATGGTTATTTAAATAGAAATATGTTTGGTGACACTGTATGGACTCATGCTGACCCATTTGATTATACTTTGGTAGTTTATTTAAATCCAGAGTCATATGATTTAAGAAAATGGGGTGGAGAAACATTATTCTTTAATGATGATATAACTTTTTCTAGAGGTGCTGTTGCACCAAAAGGTAATACTGCATGTTTGTTTAAGAGTGACATCCCACATAAAGTTACTAGTGTATCATGGGAAGCAGATTTTGATAGACTTGCAATAACTTACTACTTGGAATATGATGATACTAGAGAGTAAAAAAGAAATACCAAATACTCCAATAAAGATATTTGATATACCAACTTACATTAGAACAGAAATAGATGGTATGGTCAAAGAAAGTATTAAATGGAAAAACCATCCACTGGGTGAATTAAAAGCAAGTGAGAATGCAGCTTATAAACATCCAGAACATGGTAAAGAGTATAATACATTTCAATGTAGTATAAGTCCAAGATTGATTGAAGAATCATTAATGATGCCTTGGATAACAAGAATTGCACAAATTCATTTTGCACCAGAATATCATCATCGTTCAGTAAGATTTAAAAGGATGTTAGGTCATTTTGATGGATATGAAATATGGACAAACTTCTCTAACAAAGGAGATAGTAATCCAAGACATGACCATGGTGGTTGGTTATCTGGTGTAATATATTATAAGAATCATGGTCATCCTACATACTTTAATGGTCTTGATGTAGAGTATGAAGGTAAAGATAGTACTATGATATTGTTCCCATCTAATACAGTACATTCATGTAAAGAACAAACAGAGGATGAAGAAAGAATAACACTTGCATTCAATTTAACACTGGAAGAAATATGATAATAAAAAACATAGATGCACTAGGAGAAGAAATCTTTTGGATAGATGAAGTAGTTTCAGAACCCTTAGTCCAAACTTGGTGGGGTAATGTAGTCAATTATGGTAAATGGGATAAAGGATTCCTTGCATATGGTGGTAATCCACCACATCCTAGTATGGACAAAAGTGGAGACCCTAATCTACAAAACTCAATTAGAAGTACAGGTTCTTTTAGTACAGATATAACAGGAACAAAAGAAAGACAAACATGGTACATGAATGTATCAAGAAGTCGAGAAGCATTTAAAGAAGCAGCTACTAAAGCATATAAAAAAATAGAGGATGGTAATGAACCTTATTGGGAAGACCCAGAAGTAAATGAGAAGGCAGAAGAGACTGGTTTTGGATTGCAAGAACATCAATTTAACCATCACCCAATGATTCATCAAACTGTAGATATGATATGGGCTATGTATAAAAATAGTTTTGAAGAAGCACTAGGGAAAGAAATAAAAGACTATAATAATTGTTACTTGCATTCATTCCAACATGGAGATAGTAGTTGGACACATCAAGACTACATGGACTACAGTGCAATTGTATATTTAAATCCACCTATGATGCCTTTTTGGGATTTAAGAAAATGGGGTGGAGAAACTCTGTACTGGAATGATGACTTAGATTTTGTTCGTGCATGTACAATGCCAAAAGGTGGAGCTGCATCATTGTTCAGAGGTGATATTTTCCATAAAGTGACGATGCCAAGTTGGGAAGCTGAGTTTGGTAGAAACGCTGCAACTTTTTTCTTTGACAAAAAATGATTATGAGGTTATAATAGATACTATGAATATATTTTACTTAGACAAAGACCCAAAAACATGTGCAGAAATGCATTGTGATAAACATGTAGTCAAGATGATTATTGAGTATGCTCAATTGATGTCTACTGCACATCGTGTTCTTGATGGTGACCAATATGAAGGTAAAACTGCAAATGGTCGAAGAATACAAAGATGGAAACATCCAATACCAGTAATGGAAAAGACATTATACAAAGCATCACATATAAAACATCCAAGTGGATTGTGGACTAGAGACTCACAAAACCATTATAATTGGTTATATACAATGTGGACACATCTATGTGATGAATACACATATCGATATGGTAGGGTACACATGACAGATAGTAAACTTAGAGATTTACTAGAATCACCACCTATGCAAATACCAGTGGAAACATATGTTGACCCCTATCTTGCAATGCCAGATGATGTGAAACAAAAAGATGTAGTTCAATCATATCAAGATTACTATGTACAATACAAAAACCATCTTGCAAAGTGGACTAATAGAAGAATACCAGAATTTATGTTAATAGAAACAAACGCAGGATATGCATCATGATGGATTTAATATGGTTATATCAATTACCATTCAACATATTTGCATTTGCATTTAATTTTGGTTTTTGGTTTGCAATGGGTTACATTGCATATAGAATGGTTAGAGACCTATTGGATAGATAATGCCAACATATACTTTAGAAGATAAAGAGACAGGTGAACAACACGATGTGTTGATGACTTGGGATGACTTGCAAGAATATAAAAAAGGTAATCCAAATCTAAAACAAGTGATAACTGGTGGCCCTGCTATTGTAGGTGGTGTTGGTAATAGAACTGGATTAGGTCAGAGTGGTGGATTCAATGAAATGTTATCTAAGGTTGCAGATGCACATCCAAGGTCAGAACTTGGGAAGAGTGTAAGACGAAGAAGTGCAAAAGAAGTTAAGACAGACCAAATTGTCGATAAACATGTAAAGATTCAACAACAAATGAAGAAAGAAGGGAAACCTTTAAGTGGTAAGGGAAAATTAATAAAATGATAAAAATTATGAAAAAACTAATATTTTGGGTAGTTGATTGTTGGAGAGTTGTCATGGACAATCGATACAATCCATTGAGACACATCAAAGACCCCTCAATACAAGGATATTTTACGATGGCATTATTTATAATGTGGTCTGGTTATTTTGGTGTAGTTGCATTACATTACATGAATTGGATAGGATATAGTATTGTCTGGTCAATTATTATTCACATGGCAGTCCTTATTCCAATTATGATAACTAATGCAGTATTTGAACAAGCAGAAAAAGATGGTGCAAACTGGGTGAAAAGACGATGAAAAAACAATTACATGATTACGAAGGATACACTGCATTTGAAAGACATCAAATAGGTGAGAACAAAATTGAAGGTGCAGAATTCCAAGATATAGAATTGCAAGGTTATGAGATTAATGGTAACTCAGTACCAGCATTTTACTACATGACAAACGCAGGATGGGTTGTTGAAGATGAAGTAGGATTCTCTGGTTGGAAAGTTGTCGAAGGTGAAGGTCTTGGTACTAATGATAAAGGTAAACCTAGACTATCAACAGTATGGGAAACATCATGGTGGCATTCTATTGAACCCAACTTACCTAGAAAATTAGTCGGTGGCCCTTTCAGAGCTGCAGTAGGTGATTATACTTTAGGTATCAATGCACTATTTTATTTACATAAGTTTTGTCCAATCATAGATTATAGAGTTACATATGATAAACCAATAAAGATAGGTGAGGTACTTGAAAACATAGTAACAGATGTAACAATACATAATGGTCAAATGCAACAAGAGTGTATTCAAAGAATTTATGGTACTGATAAGATTGTAGGACAGTGTTGGACAAACCATCATGTCCCAGAAGATAAGAAAGATGAAGTTTGATTATAGACCATTATGTACTGGACTAACTCT
>Ga0181418_1000171_pt1 | contig 20717 bp, 22 predicted proteins | sample 41SPOviralmetaG_FD_130143 | JGI IMG/M metagenome (GOLD analysis project Ga0181418, IMG submission 130143) | Marine viral communities from the oligotrophic San Pedro Time Series (SPOT) site, San Pedro Channel, CA, USA - 41 SPOT_SRF_2013-03-13 | ecosystem: Environmental > Aquatic > Marine > Strait...
CTGTAGGTGTTTATAATTTTATACCAGAAAGTATTTTATTAAAAGATGTAGGAGCCAGCCCTTGGTTAGCCGCATACTCATTAGCACAATCCAAACTTATGCTAGGTGAAGCAAGAAGTAAATATACTTCAGGACTACCTGGTGCCGGTGGAGCCGTTACACTTAATGGTGATGCTCTAAAGGCAGAAGGACAAGGGGAAGTAGAGTCATTAAAAGAAAGACTGCATAACTTTGAAGAAGGAAACACACCATTAGGATTTGTTATAGGGTAAGTAGTGAGTACTACACATCTATACGCAAAACACGACAATAACGCACACATAACAAACATTCATATACCTAAATGTGGCTCAACTAGCACTAGCAAGTTTTATGAAGATTGTATTGTATATGGTTACATGGAAGGAATTCATACACTAAATGCAAACGTACTTCATAGAGGTATCACTTTTACAGTTTTAAGAGAGCCATTTGAAAGATTTAAGTCTAATGTAAATTACTTTTTGAATGAAGAAACAAATGAATTTACTAGAGACCAAATTATTGACATTTCATTAACTTACACATATACTGATGAAGAAATGTCAAATGTTTTAGAATACAGTAGTAAAAATACAGAACCAGAAATAAATATAGTTTTACATAGTTTAAGTATTTTTAATTCGTTTTATAATGTTTTTGATGAAAATAAAAATTTAAAAGCAAAACATCTCTTAAACATAAAGAATTTAAAACAAGAGTTGGAAAATATATTACCAGATTGGGAATATAAATATTTTCCTCATACAAATAGAAGTAAAGGCGAAGATTTTGCCCTAACAGATGAGCAATTAGATAAATTTAATTATAAGTATAGAGAAGATATAGAATTTTATAAACAAACAGGATTTTAAATGATAATAGGTATAACAGGTTTTATAGGCAGTGGCAAAGATACAGTAGCCAATATGTTTGTAGAACGTGGTTGTGTCCATGATAGTTTCGCCGCTCCCCTAAAAGATTTATGTGCTAGTATTTTTGGTTGGGAAAGATCTATGTTAGAGGGCGATACAACTGAAAGCAGAGACTTCAGAGAAACACCAGATATGTTTTGGACTAAAAAACTGGGCGTACCTCATTTTACACCACGTTTAGCATTACAATTATTAGGAACAGAAGTACTTAGAAATCATTTTGACCAGGATATTTGGTTAAACAGTTTAGAATATCGCATAAGAAAACAAACACAAGACGCACCATGTACTGTTGTTAGTGATGCAAGATTTAGAAATGAACTAGATCTAATAAAAAATATGGGCGGTGTTGTAATTTGGGTACAACGTGGAGAGCTACCAGAATGGTTTCCAATAGCAAGTCAGGCTCATAATAATGTTGTAAGCAGAAAAATAATGGAAACAAAATACAGAGACGTACACGAAAGTGAATGGAATTGGGCAGGCTACCCAGTTGATTACATTATAGACAATAATGGAACCCTCGAAGACCTAGCCAAGCAAGTAGACGATATAAGAGATTGGAAAACAGGTGAGTTTAAGCAGACACTTAAATTAGTATAATACAGCCTAATACAGCCCAATACTCGTAAATACGCAAAAATACGCAATTCTGATAAATACTATTACTATATTATTAGTACTAATATAAATTTTTAGGAGAACATTATGGCAACATTAGTAAGCCCTGGTGTAAGTATAAGTGTATCAGACGAATCGTTTTATGCGGCCGCTGGTGCAGGTTCAGTACCATTAATTGTTATTGCAACTGCACAAGATAAGAAGGCTCCAGACGGAACATCTACTGCATCATATACCACATCAGCAACTGCTGGTAAGTTGTATCAAATCACTTCACAAAGAGAATTACTTCAGAACTTTGGTAATCCAGTCTTTAAAACAAGTGGTTCTACACCTTTACATGGCAGTGAACAGAATGAATATGGTTTAATGGCCGCTTACAGTTTCTTAGGTATCGCAAACAGAGCCTACGTACTGAGAGCAGACATCGACCTTAACGAACTTGATGCAAGTTCAACAGCACCTACAAAAGCACCAGCCAACGGAGCCTACTGGTTAGATTCAACTCTAACAAGTTGGGGTCTTAAAAGGTATGAGAGTAGTGCATGGGTGTTGAAAACAGTTAAAAAACCTGGTGCGTCAGAAGTTGACGGCAATGGTGATCCAAAAGCGGCTTTCGGCGTAACTGGAGAATTTTGCGTAACTTATTACACTAACACAGGTGCAACAAAGTCTACTATTGACTTTTATGAAAAAATAGCAAACGTATGGCGTAAAATTGGTTCATCAGCATGGTCAAGTGCAGTAGCCGGATCGGCAGGTGATTTCCAGTTTGCAAGTCATTTATCAATACCTACTACAAAGTCAGGTGGCGGTGGTTTAACTACAGGTGATATATTCCTTCAGGAAACAGCACCTAACAATGGTTCAAACATCGTTGTTAAAGAGTATTCAACAACTACGAGTGCATTTGCAATAGAAAATATTGTAATGGATGAACTCTCAAGTACTGTATATGCTAACCATTACGCATCACCAAAAGTTGGTGATTTATGGGCAGATGGCGGAACAGAAGCATCTTTAACATTAAAAAGACATAACGGAAGTGCAACATTATCAGTTGCAAGTTCAACTGCATTAGCAGACGGAATAAACTTCAGTACACATGCTGGTAAAGTTTCAATTAACATTAGCATAAACGGTGCATCAGATATTCCTGTAACATTTACAGGTTCAAATGTTAGTGCTGTTTCAGTTGATGAAATTGTTTCTAGTATTAATGGTGCAACAGGATTTAGTGCCACAACAGCAGTAGCAAGTAATGTTGCTGGTAAAGTAACAGTTACAACTTCAGATGGTAAAGATATTGGCTTTGCGGCAGGTAATGTTGCAGGATATGATTCCTCAGACATTAATATACCTGTAGGCACATACAGTAACTTTAAAGCATTAAGTTACGAAGCAAGTGATAATGCAATAACAGGTGCCGCTACAAACGGAACATTATGGTATGATAACAATGTTGCTAATACTAACATTGATATCTTATATCAAAATGCAGGAACATGGGCAACACTTTCCAAAGACGTACAGTTTGCGGCAAGTTCACCAACATTACAAAGTGATGGTTCAAGTAGTTTAGTAGACGGAGACCTTTGGATTGACAGTAGCGATTTAGAAAACTTCCCTAAAATCTACAAGAGAGCATCTTCGGCTTGGGTATTAGTTGATAATACTGACCAAGTTACTAGTGATGGTATCATATTTGCAGACTTTAGAGCAAGTTCAAGTGGTTCTTTAATTAGTACTGCTAACGGACTTCCTAATGCCGCATTATACCCAAGTGGTATGATAGCATGGAACAAAATGGCTTCAGTTGGTAACGTAAAACAATACGACGGCACATCAGGGTTATGGAAAGATCATTCAGGTAATAAGAATGATGGTTCACCTTACATGATGAGAAAAGCTCAACGTAAAGTTATTGTTACAGCACTACAGGCTCAACTTACAGCAAATCAAGAAATCCTTAACGAAACAAATAGATTTAATATTGTTTCTGCTCCAGGATATGTTGAATGTATAGATGAGATGTTGGCTTTAAGTGTGAATAGAAAAGATACAGTATTTTGTGTTGCAGATGCTCCAATGAGATTGTCAGCAGATGCTACAAGCACACAAAACTGGGCAACAAATGCCAATAATGCCGGAGAGAACGGAGAAGACGGACTTATTAGTGCATCTTCACAGGCGGCTGTTTACTACCCACATGGTTTATCAACAAGCCTAGACGGTACATCAGTTATGGTTCCTGCATCGCATATGGCATTAAGAACTATTGCATTTAATGACTCAGTTGCTTTCCCATGGTTTGCACCAGCAGGTTTCCAAAGAGGTGTTGTTAATAACGCAACCTCAACAGGATACCTTAATGCAACAACAGGCGAGTTTACACCAGTTAGTTTAAGTGAAGGACAAAGAGATAGCCTTTACAGTAATAAAATTAACCCAATTGGAAACTTCCCTGGAAGAGGAATTGCAGTATTTGGACAGAAAACACTTAATTCAGTATCTAGTGCATTAGATAGAATTAATGTTTCAAGATTGGTAATTTACATCAGAGAACAACTTGATGATGCAGTTAAACCATTCTTGTTTGAACCAAATGACGAAGTAACAAGAGCAAATGCTAAAGTGGTTGTAGACAGATTACTAGCTCAGTTAGTACAACAACGTGGACTATTTGATTTTGTCACAGTATGTGATACAACAAATAACACGGCGGCTAGAATCGATAGAAACGAACTATACATTGACATCGCTGTACAACCAGTGAAAGCAGTAGAGTTTATTTACATACCGATCAGAATCCAAAATACTTTGGGCTCAACAGCATAAGTTATTAAACTTAATTTAAAAGGGCAGTTTTACTGCCCTTTTTTATGACTAAAAAGGCTTGACAATATCTAGATATCTGCTATACTAGTTGTATATTAAATAAAAAGACGGGAGTAATTTATGCAATACAACATTTATCAAATCAAAGTTACAGATGAAATTCACAACTTTGTAAATTCTAATGAAGGTGGACACTCAGGTGCCGCTAAAAAATATCCACTATATCATGCAAAAATGGAAACTATGCATGGCAGAGGCGATGACAGAAAAATAAACTTTAAACCAGAATATTTTTCTCATTACACTAAAGTATGTGAAGTAGATGGCAGATACAATGGTCTTAGAAATGGCGATATGGACTATACTGTAAAAAGCAAAAATGAAGTATTTGCTATACTTAATCAACAATACTTAGATGAAGACACAATGGAAGACATTGTGTTTGATAGTCATGTAAGTGGTTTCACAATGAAGTCATTTGTAAGAGATGGTAAAACTATTGAATACAGAAACATGCATTCACTTTCAGTTGGAGACATTATTGCTGAAGTACCACAAGTTGGATATGAGGTAATGGAAGTTGCTGATATAGTTGCACAAACTAGATACTTTATTGTTGAAGGATTTGGTTTTACTGACATTACTGACATTATAGAGAGCGGAGACGTTGCTATAAACAGAATAAAAGAGTCAGCATAGGGGTAAAAAAGCATTAAAAGGGCATTTAATTGCCCTTTTTTTGTGATTAAATTAAAACACTTGTTAATTATTTTCTGCTAGAAATGATAAATATTTGCATATAATTTAGTTCTAGGAGAACAATATGGCAGTATCAAGTGCAACAAACGAAACCAAAAGTAAGTTTGGAGTTCCGGTAACGGGTGCAACTGGTTCCGGTATTTTAATGCCGAAACTGAAGTATAGATTTAGGGTTAGTTTTTTAAACAACTTTGGTGGTTCACCAGAGGCAAAAATATTGACTCAAAACGTACAAAACGTTACTAGACCTAAAATTACTTATGAAGAAATAATAATTGATAGTTATAATTCAAGAAGTTACCTACAAGGTAAACATGCTTGGGAACAAATTACTGTAACAGTAAGGGACGACATAACTAACCAAGTAGCCAAGTCAGTAGGTTCACAGGTCCAAAGACAGGTAAACCACTTCCAACAAACTACTCCAGCCGCAGGTTCAGATTACAAATTTGACATGCAAATTGAAGTATTAGATGGTGTTAATGCTGGTGCTACAGAGGTTTGGTTCCTTGAAGGATGTTTTTTAACAAACGTCGACTACAGTGATGGCGACTATGCTACAAATGAGCAAGTAACAGTTACTATGCAAGTACGTTATGATAACGCAACTCACTATGAAGGTGATAACGATATTAACGGAAGAACAGTAGCAGGTAACCCATTCCCTGAAACAGTAGACACCGGTACAACAATCGGAGTTTAACGGCTTAACTTGAGGTGGCTCTGGTATGGAATTTCTGAAATTTTTAGGTAAAAACACTAAAGACAAGTTCTACGCCAGAGACTTCCGTAATAATTACAGATTTAGACCTGACGTCAATCCACCACGTATCAAATTTGAAGGATATGTGAACTTTGTTTTTAATAGAGAGTTGGCGTCTTTTCTAGATATGGAAAATCATACATTTAAAACTAACATATCTAGTTTGGTTAGAAGAGCAAAACTTCCTTCAGTATCATTCAAGAACATTGTTAAAAATCAATACAACAAGAAAAAAATAATTTCAACTGGTGTTGAATATGCACCTATTGAAATTTCTGTATTTGATACACTTAACAATGAATGGCTACAAGTATTAATGAGATATTTCTCATATCTATATATGAACCCACGCAATAGAAATGCAGAGGGTGATAGAGATGTAAAATTAAATACAGAGGCTAAAATTGAAAATACAAAAGGTGGATTTGGTATGGACAATTTTAAAAGTGGAGAAGCAGGTTTAAATTTACAGCGAACTAAACAGTTTTTTGAACGTATTGATATAATCATGTATCATGGAGGCAAAGGTGTACAATACAGTATGACTGGACCTCTTATAAACAGTTTCGATTTTGGAGATTTGGATTATTCAAGTAATGAATTTGTTGAATTTACTATTACATGTGATTACGAAAACTTTACAACATTTGATATTGCTAACTTTGATTTATCAGGTGTTGATTTAGATAGATTTGAGAACGTTGTTGGACTTAATTTTGCTAGTGATGAAGTAATGGTTAAACCAATAGGACTATTAGACGATGGTACAGATATGCAATTCCTTGGTAATAGTGATGCTTATTTCGGTACAAGAGGCAGGACGTCACAACCACAGCAACAACAAACATCAGATGATTCAGAGGTACCTAAAAAAGAAGGTGATACTGCTAAAGCAGAAGAAGAAAATAAAGAAAACGGTTCAAAAGGTACTGTACCTACTAAAGGAACTTATGATCAAATAGACCTTCCTTTCTCACAAAATCCAAATGAGTTTACAGGTAAGTCATTGTTAAGCACAGCGATAATGGCAAAACTAACAGGTAATGATGTTGGAGACGCAGTTAAAAACTATTCATTATCAGTAGTAGAAAGAGAATTACTTAAAAAAACATCAAATGTATCAAGTGCGCCAACTAGAGGTTCCGAATAATGTCTACATCAATGTATAATACATTTGGTGGAGAAGTATCATATAAAGTTGTTCAGGATACTTTAGTTGCATATATTGATAATTCAAGTGTAAAATTTCCATTACCTGAAGCAAGTTCAGAAATTTTATCTGAAATTGCCGCTCCTAAAGATACTCCTATAGATCCTAGTACACTTTCTGTAATAGAAACTAAATTACAGGGAATAGGATTTAAAAAGAAAAATGCATTAGCAATGGCAAGAGTTTTAATAAAAGTTGCTGAAGTACAAAATTTACATCCTACAGAATATTTTGAAATGAACCAAAACAGTTTAAAATTAACAGTAGATGCTTATGCGGCCATAAATTCTTATAGGCCTGCAGGTAATAAAATAGATTTAAAAACACCAATATTAAACTCACGTAGCAAATTATCTAAACTCATCCAGCCATAAATAGTAATATGGCAACAAAATTCGCATCAGGAAAATATGAAGTTTTAAATGCATCTAAATATGTAGGAGTAAAATCACCTACTTATAGAAGCAGTTGGGAATTAGCATTTATGAGAATGTGTGATAATCATCCTAACATTTCAAAATGGGCAAGTGAGAATGTAAAAATTCCTTATAGAAGCCCTGTTGATGGAAAATATCATAATTACTTTCCTGATTTTATGGTACAATATACTGACAAAGACGGCAAACAACATGTAGAACTTATTGAGATAAAACCTGCTAATCAGACAACATTAGAAAATGCCAGAAGCACAGGACAAAAAGTTCAAACAGCCATAAACGCCGCCAAGTGGACAGCCGCACAAGAGTGGTGTTCTCGTAAAGGAATACGTTTTAAAGTTATAAATGAAGATCAAATTTTTAGAAATAACAAACCTCGTAAGGCTAAAAAACGTGTTGCTAAAAAACGCAAATAATAAATACAGATATGACAAAAAAACTTGAAGAGGAATTTAATTTACCCCCTATAGAAGAAGTTACGGAAATCGTACCTACTGTAGAGGAAAGTAAAGAAGCAATAGAGGAAGTACAAGATGCTTTAACTGTTAGCGAAAAAATAAATTTAGCATTCAAAGAAATAAAAGGTTTAGAAGATCACGAAGTAGAAATGAACGATATTGCCAAAAAGGCAATAAACAGTTATCAACAATTAATGGATTTGGGGATGAATGTTAGTGATATGGCGGCTGGTAAAGTATTTGCTGAAGCAAGTAACATGTTAAAGATAGCCTTAGACGCCAGTGATGCCAAAACAAAAGCCAAGTTACAACAAATAGATTTAATGCTTAAAAAAGCAAGAATCGATAAATTTAGTGACAAAGGCACTAACGAAGAAACTGTTCAAGCAACAGTTTTTGATAGAAATGATTTACTCAAAATTATAAAAGGCGGAGGAGGAGACAGTTAATTTACTGGTATCTATCCATTTTCCATCTTTATAAACTACTAAATTTCCAAAATTATCTAATGTGTACTGCCCTTCAGTAGGTATTCCTACTTCTTTTACTTTAATATTTTTTGTTTGCATATTTTTATTTATTAAAAAATGAAACAAAATGATAAATAAGTGTTATAACGGAGTTATTAATTATGGAACTTAAAAATTATATATCAGAATCATTAAGCAAAGAGCATGGCTATAGAATTAAATTTGCCGCTGATTGTGGATCTGAACATATGGATATGTTAGAAAAATGTCTAGCAAAATATAATCTAGTTAGTGCAACACCTTTTAAAAGAACACCAATTGAAGAAAATCCAATGGAGTTTTATAGAGTAAAAGGTACACAATGTACATCAGAAGTATGTAGTACAGATGTCATTCTTAAATACCCTGTTAATGAAAGAATATTAGAAGTATGGTGTGCAACAAATATGGGTTTAGATCATGAAAGAGTACTTGCATATAATGTAAAAGATCCTAGAAGAATAGAATCAGAAATGGCAGAAGAAAGAGCTAAAGCAGATACTGAAAGACAAGTAAGCGAAGAAGATGCACTTTTAAATAAAGAAGATCAAGCACATTACGAAAAACAAAATGAAGAAATAGACTTTGCTAAATCACATTATGGCGAAGAATTTAATAAAGAGTTTTTAAAAGCATTAGAAGAAATTAAGAAAGAAAAAGGTCCAAAATATTTCCAGAACAGTTATCCTGACAAAGATCAAATAATGGGCAAAGACTTAGAAGAACTTGGCAATCAAATACACGGACTACCTAACATGGGTAGAGGTACAGAGAGCCAGAAGCAAGTATCTAATCACAGTCAGGCACTAAAAGGTATAGTATAATGAATTTAAGAGATATGTTAGATGGTATAGAAGAAAGTCCTGTTGCTGAAGTAACTGCTGGAATGACCAGGTATGCTAAAGACAAAGGGCAGTCAGCACAGCAATTACAAAAAGGTGTAGACCAATTAAAGCAAAGAAAAGATGTTGCTTCACAAGGTGCAGGTAAATTAGCATCTGACATGGATAAATTAATGAATTCTAAATTTGCTCCTGCAATACAAAGAATGCTTGATGCTTTAGATCAAGCAGATCAAGTAGATGCGGCTGGACAAGATCAGCAACTAGTAAATAGTGTTGATTTAGATCAAGATATAGAAGAAGCAATAGGAGAATTAGAAGAAGCATTGGCAGGAGAAATTCCAATTAACGTTTTATCAAATGTAATGATGGACGATAAAGATGTGCCTATGATTAGACAAGCACTAAGACAAATTCAAAACGAAAGAGGTATAAACAAAAGATTTATGCCTGCTCTAAAAGTATTTTTAGAACCTTATGTAGATATTTTAAAATCAGGATTTACAGGATATAATCAAATGGCCGCTATTAGGAAGGCTTTAGTAGCCGATCCAGCTCAACAAGATCCAATGCAATCACAAGAACCTGAAGAGCCTACAGATCAAGAAGCACATGAGTATGGTGCTGAAAAAGGATTACCAACAGTAACTCCTGATCAAGTTAATATTGCAAAAGATCAAATGAAAAAAGATCAGGAAGAAGAACAACCAGAACCAGAAAAAGACGAAGAAGATCCTAAAGCAGAAAAGCCTAAACAAAAAATGGCGGCAAGTAAATATTCAGAAGAAATAGAAGAACTTAAATCTCTTGCAGGATTACAAGAAGCAATGAGCGACGCATATGGTGGAACAGATACTAATGCCGAGCAAGTTGAAGGTTCTGTAGAATTTAGACAACATAAAAATACTGATAAAGGTTCAGTAAGTATTGAAGCAAGTGGCGATGATATGCAAGAACTTGCGAAGGTACTTAAAATGGCAGGACTAACATTACCAAATGGTATGAATCCAGAGCCAGAACACGATGAGCCAGAACACGATGAGCCAGAACATCATGATGAGCCTGAAGCACCATGTGATTCAGATGAACCAGAAGATAAAAATGTAATGGTTGTGTCCCCTCAAGATGCTTCAATGTCAACAGACAAAGAAGTTTTAGTAAACTTCCTCAAAGATAAACTGAAAAAAAGCATTTCTTAACCACTATACTACATAAATAGTAGTATGGCAAGAGGAACAGCAGATACCAGTCTGGTTAAACAGGGCTACAGCAAAGTAGCATATACACCAGATACTATAGAAGACTTTAAGAACTGTGCAAATCCAGACACAGGTCCTCTATATTTCATGACTAATCATGTCAGAATTCAACATCCTACAAAAGGTGGAATGGAATTTGATCCATTTAGTTACCAATTAGATCTAATTCATAATTACAATAATTACAGATACAGTATAAACATGTTGGGCAGACAGATGGGTAAAACTACTGTAGCCGCAGGTTATCTGTTATGGTATGCTATGTTTAAGCCTGACAGTACAATATTAGTTGCGGCTCATAAACAAGCAGGTGCTCAGGAAATTATGCAACGTATTAGATATGCATACGAAAGTGTACCAGATCATATCAGAGCAGGTGTAACAGAATATAACAAAGGTAGTATAAGTTTTGATAATGGTAGCAGAATAGTAGCAAGTACAACTACAGAAAACACTGGTAGGGGTATGTCACTTACCTTAGTGTACTTAGACGAGTTTGCTTTTGTACCTCCCAGAATAGCAAGTGAGTTTTGGACAGCATTATCTCCAACACTAGCAACAGGTGGTAAATGTATTATTACAAGTACGCCTAACAGTGACGAGGATACTTTTGCAACTATTTGGGGTCAAGCAAATAAGTTATTTGATGATCATGGCAATGAGCAAGAACTAGGTGTTAATGGATTTAAACCATTATTAGCAATATGGGATAAACATCCAGATAGAGATGCCGTCTGGGCAACAGAGGAACGTGGTAGAATAGGAGAAGAAAGATTTAGACGTGAGCATGAATGTGAATTTATTATATATGATGAAACACTTATAGATCCACTTAAATTAGTTGAAATGGAAGGTGTAAATCCTATATTAAGAAGTGGGCAAGTACGATGGTATAAACAACCTACACATGATAGCACCTACTTGGTTACATTAGATCCTAGTAGTGGTACAGGAGGCGATAATGCCGCAATTCAGGTTATAGAGGTTCCTAGTATGGAACAAGTGGGTGAATGGTATCATAATAAATCACCTGTAGAAAAGCAAATGAAAGTAATGATGGAAATTATGCATTACATAAAAGATCAAACAAATAGTTTATCACAAATATATTGGACTGTAGAAAATAATAGTATTGGTGAAGCGGCTCTTGTAGTTATAAGAGACACAGGAGAAGAAACATTTCCAGGAGATTTTTTACACGAGCCTAAAAGAATACAAGGTAAGAAAGGCAGAAAAGGATACCATACAACTCATAAAAACAAAATGGAAGCCTGTTTGCAATTAAAAAGATTAGTAGAAAGCGATAAACTAAAATTAAAAAGTAAAGCACTTGTAAGTGAATTAAAAAACTTTGTAAGCTCTGGTAATAGTTTTAAAGCAAAACCTGGAGCAACAGATGACTTAGTTATGGCTTTAGTTATCGCAATTAGAATGACAGAGTATATAAGCCAATTTGAAGACGATGTATATAATGCTGTAAACAGTAGTTTGTCTGTAGATCCAAATGATCCAGATTCATTAGATGATTCAGACTATCCTATGCCTATTGGTATTATTTAATGAGAAAACTAACACATAATCAATTAGTTCTTAATACATCAGCATATAATTCAATGGCCTTATATGGCAAGCAATTAAAAACAAATTTTTATATAAATCCTGATAATTTTTTAGATTGGTGTTATGATAATTTTAAATGGGTACAGTATAATCCAAGAAAGAGTATTAATAGATATGGTTTAAGTATTACTAGTTTAGACGGAAGTATGGGCGGAGTACCAGATTTAGATAGTATTAGAGAATATAATGGAATAGAAGGAACAGAGTATGACGAATATTCCTTTACTACTAGAACTCCTGTAGCAGAATACCCTGAACTTAAAAAAATATTAGACATATTTGAAGACGGATTATGGAGGTCTCATGTTTTAAGATTAGATCCAGGAGGATTTTTCCCTCCACACAGAGATCATAAACAACCTTTTATAGATTGTTTTAGACTTATAGTACCCTTACAATATACTAATGCACCTTATTTTAATTTTGTAATTGATAGTGATATAACAGATTGGGATTCTGGTTTTGTTTATTTTGCAGATACATGTAAAGAGCATTATTTGTTTAATTGTGGCAAACATCCTAGTTATTGGATTATTTTAAATATAGAAAATAATACAAAAAATGTACAAAAGGTATTGAACAATTTGCGGGTAAGTGTGTAAGATTAGATAAATAGACGTATGAACATTAAATTAGTAGCAGAAAAAACTTTTAACCTGTTAAAAGGCTTTGGATATGAAGTCAGTAGTTACAACAGGGAAGGTGATTTAGTTATTGATCCAATGGAGGCAACACGTTTTGCTGTTGAGTCGCCTAACATATTAGTTAGATTAGACCCATTAGATAAACATTTAAGTTTAAAAACAGGAACTCCAGGAGAGGCCATTGAAAAAATAAGGCCTATGTTAAAAGAACTAGCACAAGACTATTTGTTAGATTTTGATTACTCAGTATTTGATAAACAAATTAAGCCTAAAGGCGAAAAACTAGATGTTGCTAAAAAGAGCAAAGAGGAAGATATAATGTCAGAAGAAATGGAAATATTAAAAAAACTTGCAGGACTACAAGAAAATCCTTTAATGGACCCTCCAGGAAGCAAATTAAAGTTTGGCCAGGATAGAGGCGAAAAATTACCTGCTAGTGGTAGTGATACTCAAACTATGGTTAGTAATGCAATGATGGATATTGCAGAATTTTATAGTGCAATAGGAAATGCACTTAAAAAAGGACTATTAGTAGGACCAAACGATCAGCCTGTAACAGAATTAGATAGCAAAACTTTAGCATTAGCATATGATTTCCATAAGAAGGGAGAAAAAGATCCTATATCTGCTTATGCTCAGGCAACAGCAAAACAAGGCATGTCATATATGTCAGGAGATTTTTCAGAAGCAGAAAGTGTAGATAACCTCTTATCTCCAGATGCAAGGAATTCTTTTACAAAATATACAGACGAAGTAAAGAAAAATTATGGACAAGAAGGTTTTGAATATTATTCCGATATGTGGCATGAAGTTAAAAAACAAAGAGGCACAAAAGCCAATGCCGGAGAAGCATATAGAATGACTGTACAAAAATTTGCAGGTAAAGAACTAACTAAACCACTAAGTGTAACAGAAGCAAGTTTAGGTAGAATGACTGGTAGTAGAAAATCTAGTTACCAACCTTTAGCAGATAGTGTAAAAATTATTGTAAGGCACAACAAAGACGTTAATGAAGAAGTACGTGGTGCCAGAAGCAGAAATATCCACAGTATATTAATACAACGTGGTGAAGAAAAGTTTAAAATGGCAGAAAATAATCTACAAGCCGCCAGAGCAATGGCACGTCATTTACATAATGGCGGAGAAACTTTTGATGAAATAGGTGAAGCAATTACTGATATGTCAAAAGAATTTGGTAAACTTAAAGAGTTTATAGGTTATGTACGCAAAGCAAAACTTGTTAATGAAGAAAACCAAGAGTTTGTTACATTAGCAATGGAGAATATTAATAATATCAAAACAACATTTAAGAGATTAAGTGGTGTTAAGTCATATGCAAACGCAGTAGAGAGTGTAAAAGATTATAACAATATAGAGTTACTGCAAGATGATATAGATTTAGAAAGTAAATTTACAGAAACACATTTTGATGACAAAGTTGCAAATGCAATGGATAGTCTCAAAGCAATGACTAGCAGAAGAAAAAGTTTTGAAAATAAAATTACAACAGCAATAGAGTCAGAGTCCTTTGCAGGTCTTAAAGATATGTTAGCAGAAGATGATTTATTAGAATTTGAAAGTATAAATCAACAATTAAGTCATAAAGTTAGCAGTTTAGGAAATACAGCAAAAGATGAAACTTTAGGAAATTATTTACATAGCATTAGTAATAAACTTAATGCTGGTGGACAACTTAGTCAATTCGAGTATGGCGCAGTTAAAAGTTGTTTATTAAGTGCAGGTCAGCACAATGTACAAAGTGCTCCTATGACAGCATCAGAGTCATATGAAGCATTTATGGACCGTTTTGACGTATAATATACAGTTATAAAGATAAATAAATTTGTTGGAAAGATAAATTATTTTTCCAATAGTTGCAAAAAGTACTTGACTTTTTTGCATCAAGGCAATATAATTAAGGCACAAGTAATATGAAAATATTACAAACATGGCATACATATAAGGAGAAAACATTATGGCATCATTGGCAGAAATAAGAGCTAAACTACAATCAATGGAAAGCAATTCCAAAGGTAGTTCCCCAGCTCAAGGCGACAAAGCAATATACCCCTTTTGGAACATCGATGAAGGAACAAGTACCGTTTTAAGGTTCTTACCTGACTCAGATCCAAACAACACGTTCTTTTGGGTAGAACGACAAATGATAAGACTAACATTTCCAGGAATTGTAGGTGGAGACGCAAAACCAACCACAGTACAAGTTCCTTGTATGGAAATGTATTCAGGAGAAACATGTCCAGTCTTAACTGAGGTTAGACCTTGGTTTAAAGATCCCTCATTAGAGGACATGGGACGAAAATATTGGAAAAAAAGAAGTTATATCTTCCAAGGATTTGTAAACGAAAATCCACTAAACGAAGAGGCTCCAGAAAATCCAATAAGACGTTTTGTAATTGGACCACAAATATTCAATATAATTAAATCAGCACTCATGGATCCTGACATGGAAAACCTACCAACAGACTATGTTGCAGGTACTGATTTTAGATTAGCAAAAACAACAAAAGGACAGTATGCAGACTATAGTACTTCCAAATGGGCAAGAAAAGAAACTGCTCTAAGTGAAGAACAATTGGCGGCAATTGATACACATGGTTTGTATAACTTGAATGATTTCATTCCTACTAAACCAACACCTGAAGGTGTACAGGCTATAGCAGAAATGTTTGCGGCAAGTGTTGATGGAGAGCTGTATGATCCAGCAAAATGGGGACAGTTTTACAAACCCTATGGACTTGATGTTGGAACACAAACACAGGCAACTGTGGCTCCAGCTCAAACTGTACAAGCAACTGCAACAGAGAGTGTGGCACCTGTAACGGCACCAGCACCAGCAGTAGCAGAAACAACTGCTCCAGTAGTAGAAACTGCACCAGCACCAGCGGCTGAACCAGTAGTAACTGCTCCAGCAGAAGGTGATGCAGGTAAGAAGTCAGCAGATGACATTCTTAATATGATTCGTAACAGACAATCTAGTTAAGGAGATAACATGCAAAAACCTTTTGACTTAACAAAGTTCAGAACTGGACTGACAAAAAGCATAACCGGAATCAGTGCTGGTTTCCATGACCCTAGAGATTGGATTAGTACTGGTAACAAAACACTTGATTATCTAATAAGTGGGGACTTCCAAGGAGGTATCCCACTAGGTAAAGTTAGTGTGTTTGCAGGTGAGTCAGGTTCTGGTAAATCATTTATATGTTCTGGAAACATTGTAAAAAATGCACAAGATAAAGGATGTCAGGTAGTATTATTTGACTCTGAAAATGCATTGGACGAACAATGGCTACAGGCATTAGATGTAGACACTTCTCCAGAAAAATTACTGAGAGTAAGTGTTTCAATGATTGATGACGTTGCCAAAGCAATATCTGAATTTATGAAAGACTATAAAGCAAATTATGGCGATCTGGAATATGATGAAATGCCAAAACTTGTTTTTGTTGTAGATAGTTTAGGAATGCTTTTAACTCCTACAGACGTTGATCAATTCAACAAAGGTGATATGAAAGGCGATATGGGTCGTAAACCAAAGGCATTAGCCTCCTTGGTTAGAAATACGGTAAACCAGATCGCCCCTTTCCCTATTGCCTTAGTGGCAACAAATCATACTTATGCATCACAAGACATGTTTGACCCTGACGATAAAATATCAGGCGGACAAGGTTTTATATATGCAAGTAGTATTGTAGTTGCAATTAAAAAACTAAAACTAAAAGAAGATGCTGACGGAAACAAAGTTTCTTCTGTGCAAGGCATTAGAGCGGCCTGTAAAGTTATGAAATCTAGATATAGTAAACCTTTTGAAGGTGTACAAATTAAGATTCCATATGAAACTGGAATGGACCCATATAGTGGTATGTTAGAAATGTTAGAATCCAAAGGCATTGTGGAAAAAGTCGGAAATAAACTGTCTTACATATCTCCTATAACAGGTGAAGAAATAAAAGAGTTCAGAAAACAATGGACTAATGAAAGACTTCAACTAATTATAGACGAATGGGGACAAAATCCTAAAGCACAACAAGAAGTTGAGGATATTGACCCTGACGTATTAGAACCAGAAATGGAGGATTACACAGATGAGTCCTGAAGTAGCATTACTTTTAGATGTCTGGGACACGATCAAATCGCAGATTCCAGCAAAAGAAAGACTTCATGTAGCAGAAGACCTTGTTAGAACATTTGAAGACAATGTCAGTATTTCAGAAGCAGAAGATCATCTCAATGAGTTTGATACTGTTATGAAAGCGGCTATAGTAAGTCATTTTGATATCGGCCTTGAAGAGGACGATGAGGAGTGGGAATATTAATGGCAACCCATTATAATAAAATTGTTGACGATCTAGGTAATATTGTAGATGCTATTGCATACTATGAGAAAGAACTAGAAGATGCAAGATGGGAAGTCAGAATAAAAGGGAGTTTGGAGAAAGCCTCCTCCTCCCTTCCCGGTCTGACAGAGTTTCGCTTCAATCAACTCCAAGAGATTGAAGCAATACTCGAACATTTAAATATAGAACTTCGCAAAGAACGTTCTAAAATATTTCGTAAATACCTAGAAAACTATAATAGAACTTTAAGTAGCCGAGACGCAGATAAATTTGTTGACGGTGAACAAAGTGTTATAGATTTATCTCACTTAGTTAATCAATTCAGTCTTTTAAGAAATAAATACTTGGGCATAATGAAAGGTCTTGATACAAAACAATGGCAAATTGGACACATTACAAGACTTAGAACTGCAGGTATGGAAGATATAGTAATTGATTAATGATTAAAACATTTGAATACGATTTACTACAATGCGAGGAAAGAACCTGGCATGATTGGGAAAATTTTACAGAAACAATAACAAAAAATTTCCAAAATTTTAGACTTCAAAATCCTGACGAACAAGTAAAAATAAAATTTAATTATACTTGTGAAGGAACTGTTATACTTATAGATAACAAAATTTTTTATCAAAGGTTACACGAGTTTGGTAAAAAGTATAATGTAAAACTTTCTAACATTACCTTTAGAGGTAGTAACGAAAAGATACAGCAAAGTTATGATAAGTGGCACGAACTTTACTCAGACACACCAGACAAAATAAATGTAGAGAGCGAATGTTTTGGATTATTTTTGTATAGAAAAAATAGTGGATATCATAAACATTTAATTTATACAAAAGAAGCACCTGAAGGAATAAGAAGTAAAAAATATAATTGTTTAAATGGAAACATGTTACCGCATAGGCTAATGTTTATGCTATCTATGTTTAAAGAAAATTTAGTTGATACAGAAAATACATTAACTAGTTTCCATGCATTTCCTGAATTGTTAAATCCTAGTCCAACAGATCCTGTACTAAAACATCAAAAATGGGTAGACTTACTAACAAATGATATAAGAAACCAATTACCATTACAATTTGATATTACAGGTGACTGGCAACAAATATATGACAAAGTATTTGAACCTTATCCAGCAGTTAATAATTTAGACTGGAACAAAGTAGGTGATTTTAGAAACATTTATGAAAGCACATACTTTACAATTACAACAGAAGGTTCAGAATGCCAATCATTATGTGACTATCATTGGGAAGATGAAATAAATGATTACTTTAAAAGTTTTCATACAGAAATGTTTATCACAGAAAAAACTACCAGACCCATACTAAATTTACATCCACAAATTATTTACGGTGCAACAGGCACAATAGAACATTTAAAAAGTTTAGGATATAAAACTTTTAGTGATTATTGGAGCGAAGATTATGACAATGTTGATGGAGAGCATAAACTAGAAGCAATAATGAATGTTATAAAACAAATGTCTGCAAAGTCATTAGAAGAGTTACACGAAATGTATTGGGATATGATGCCAATTCTTCAGCATAATCAAGCAGTTCTGCTTGATACATCTATATAAAAAACACTTGACAAATCACAGTTTTTTGCTATACTAGTATAGTAAGGAGTTAAAAAATATGTCATTAATATTACCAGGAATAGCAATTATAGGAATCATTTTATGGACTATAAATGGTATTTTTAAAGAAATTTTCGGAAATGCAGATAGTTTTATTGGCAACTTAATATGTTTTATACTGTTTTGTTGGATAGTAAAGTCTACTTTTGTTTGGTTATTTCTTTAAAAGGTATTGACAATACAGTATTTTTTGCTATAATATACTTATATTTAACTAAAGCCGTGGGAGGCATATATGAAAAATAAAAGAGACTTTGTTAAGATCAGGAATGGCATACATAGAAGTAAGCCAGTCACAGACGCAGTATTCCCTTTACTCAAAGGGGTAACATTTGGTAAACGTGGAGCATTTGTAACAGTTGATGCAACTGCTTTAATGGGAGCCGAGTTCACAAAAATCAGAGTACTAGTTGATTCACCAAGTGAAGTTGTTCCAGCAACTGAGCAAGAGTATAACAACTTTATACCTGAAAACATGAAGCCTAAAGAGAAAAAGGAAACACCTAAACAAGCAATGGATAGAATTGCAGAAAGGTTTAATATCCTTGACGAGATGACTGACGCAGTTGCTAACGGTGTTGTTAGAGGACTAATTGTAAGTGGTCCTCCAGGAGTAGGTAAAAGTTTTGGTGTTGAGACTATACTTGAAGAGTATGACGCAATGGCAAAAATTGGTGGAGCAGTAAAAACAGAAATTGTTAAAGGCTCAATGACACCGATTGGTTTATATCAAACACTATTTAATAATAGTGCGGCAGGTGACATACTTGTATTTGATGACTGTGATAGTGTACTATTTGATGAAGTTTGTCTTAATATGCTTAAAGCAGTTTTAGACTCAGGTAAGAAAAGAACTATTAGTTGGAAAGCAGAATCTTCCGCACTAAGAAGAGAAGGAATACCTGACAGGTTTGACTTTAAAGGTGGAGTTATCTTTATTACTAATGTAAACTTTGAAAATGTCAGGAGTAAAAAGATACAGGATCATTTAGCCGCTCTTATGTCAAGATGTCACTACATTGATTTAGGAATGGATTCTATAGACGATAAGTTTATTAGAATTAACCAAATCATTAGAGATGGTATGCTTAAAGAGTATGGCTTTAGCAAGGAGTTTGAAAAGGAAATCGTTGACTTTATGCATGATAACGCAAAGAGGCTCAGAGAAATATCATTAAGAATGGTACTCAAGATAGCCGACTTGGCAAAAATGAACTTTGACAACTGGAAGGGGTTAGCAAGGTCAACATGTATGACTAGGTTCGATATCTATTCATAAAATCAAGAGCCCTTAATAAATATTTTTAAGGGTTCCCCCTAGTGTTCAGAACCCTCCCACTTTGGACACGATTAACCCCCAAATTTATTTGGGGGTTTCTTATATAAACCTCTTGACAAATCCTAATACCCATGTATAATTAAAAGTATTAAATTACGACTTTGATCAGTCACTACTGGAGAAATAGATCATGGAAAAATTCCTATACGATAATATCATAAAAATTGCAATAGTTATTACTTTGCCTTTATGGACAGCCTTTGCACTTGCTGAAGACATAGAAGAGGTAATTGTTATTGCACAAGAAGTAAAACAAACAGAAACAGATGCCCTTACAGACACTAAATTAATTAGTGGCATTATGCCAGAATTAACTTACATAGCAGGAGGCTATGGAGGTAATGTGCTATTCAGAGAGCGAGGCACACAATCAGTACATACAGCAGTTTATAGAAATGGCATACCGCAAAATACACCTGGTTCAGGCTGGTATGATTTTGCACATGACATTGTATCAGGGGAAGA
>Ga0181418_1000172_pt1 | contig 20711 bp, 3 predicted proteins | sample 41SPOviralmetaG_FD_130143 | JGI IMG/M metagenome (GOLD analysis project Ga0181418, IMG submission 130143) | Marine viral communities from the oligotrophic San Pedro Time Series (SPOT) site, San Pedro Channel, CA, USA - 41 SPOT_SRF_2013-03-13 | ecosystem: Environmental > Aquatic > Marine > Strait...
AATGCCAATATGGTGGCGAATGAAGTTTTTATCGATACTGCAACTCTAAGAGAGAATGTAATAGCTCTTGCAAGAAATATTGGATATACACCTAAATCAAGAAAAGCAGCAACATCTTCAATATCATTCTTTGTTGACACAACCAACATAACCCCCGTACCAGCATCCCTAACGCTTCGTAAGGGGACGGTAGTAGCGTCTCAGGGAGTCTTTGGCGGTGGGTCGGGGTCATTCTGCATCTTAGACGATATAACGGTCCCTGTGGTCAATAAGATTGCTTCTTTCAATAATATACCAATCTATGAAGGAACCGTTATAGAAAAGAATTTTACATATAGTGCTAGGAATCCTCAGCAAAAATTCATCTTACCCAACATTGGTATTGATACTGAACTGATTAGAGTGGGCGTTAAGAATAATTCATCTTCTACAGCGACTGTAAAATATTCTTTACAAGATAGTTTGTTTTATATTGGATCAGAATCAAAAGTTTATTTTTTACAAGAAGTATCTGATGAAAGATATGAACTTTTCTTTGGTGATGGAAGTTTTGGTAAAAAACTTGATGACCAGAATTATATTACTGTTACATATTTGACCACTAATGGAGACGCTGGAAATGGATTTTCACAATTCTCCTTTAATGGAAGAATAACTTATGCAAGAGATGGTAATGAGTACACCGTTACAACTGGAATATCACTTGTAACACCAGAATTTAGTTCTAGGGGTGGATCTGCGATTGAGGGTGTAGAGTCTGTTAGAAAATATGCACCAAAAATTTATTCAACTCAAAATCGTGCAGTAACCGCAGATGATTATGAAACTCTTATTCCAGCAAGAATATATCCAGATACTGAATCAATTTCGGTCTTTGGTGGAGAAGAATTAAATCCACCACAATATGGAAAAGTTTTTATTAGTATCAAACCTAAGTTTGGAGATTTCTTGCCAAACCTAATTAAAGAAAATATTAAATTAAAACTAAAGAAGTATGCAGTTGCAGGTGTTGTACCCGAAATCTTAGATCTTAAATATCTTTATATTGAAATAAGTTCAAAAATTTACTACAACACCAATTTAGCATCGTCATCAGCTGATGTTTCTTCAATAGTTTCTACTAATGCCTCTAAGTATGCTAATTCTACTGAATTAAATAAGTATGGTGCTCGTTTTAAATATAGTAAATTTTTGAAAATTATTGATGATAGTCATCCATCAGTAACATCAAACATTACTATTATGAGAATGAGAAGAGATTTGAGAATTGTACCAAGTACGATTGCAGAGTATCAAATTGGATTTGGAAATCAATTCCACATTGCAAATAGTGGTGGATATAATATAAAATCTTCTGGATTTAGAGTTTTTGGAATTTCTGAAAATTTATATCTCGGAGACATTCCAAACTCAGAAGGAACAACTGGTTCATTATTCTTTTTTAGTCTTCCAAATGTAGGATCTCAAAATCCATCTATTGTAAGATCTAATATAGGAACTATTGATTATATAAATGGGATAATAACTATCAATGCGGTTAATATTATTGCTGGTATAGAAAAAGATGGTCAACAAATTATTGAAATTCAAGCAACTCCATTATCAAATGATGTTGTCGGATTACAGGACCTTTATTTGCAACTAGATACTAGTAACAGTACGTTTGAAATGGTATCAGACGAAATTGCATCGGGATTAGATCCTTCAGCATCAAGTTATATCGTATCTTCTTCTTATGCAGAAGGTAATTTGGTTCGTGTTGGAGCCCCAGACAATGTTACACCTACTGTAGTTACTACTGCAGATATTACTACTACTAATAATTCTTTTACTGGAACAACTTCGACTTCCGGTGCTTCTGGTGGATCATCAACACCTTCGGGTGCTGGCGGCGGTTACTAATTCAGAAATATACAAAAAAATGGCAGAAACAAGAATCAAGTTTAGCAACATCGTTAAGAGTCAACTCCCATTATATGTGGAGAATGAGTTCCCTCTTATCTCTGAATTTTTAAAACAGTATTATATTGGACAAGAATATAAAAGTGGACCTATTGATTTAATTCAAAATATTGATCAATATGTAAAACTAGATGAACAAACTTCAATAGATCATGAAGTAATTTTATCTGGTGATACTGATGCGTTTTCAACAACCATTAATATAAACCTTGAAGATTCACCAAAAGGAACTACGGATTTTCCTAGTTCTTATGGACTTCTGAAACTAGGTAACGAAGTAATAACATATACAGGAAAAACATTATCTTCTTTTACTGGATGTATTAGGGGATTTAATGGAGTAACTTCATATAAGTCGGATTCTAATCCAGGGGAACTTGTCTTCAGTTCCACATCAGCAGAAGATCATAAAGACGGTGATACTATACAGAATTTAAGTTGTTTATTCTTAAAAGAATTTTTAAGCAAAACAAAAATTCAACTTTTACCTGGATTATCTGAGAGGCCACTCTCGTCCAATATTAACCAGAATTTATTCATAAAGCAAGCAAAAGATTTCTATACAAGTAAAGGAACGGATGAGTCATATAGGATTTTGTTCAATGCTCTTTATGGAGTAAATGTTGAAATTGTAAAGCCAAGAGAATATCTATTCACACCTTCAAATGCTAGAAATTTAGTTACTTCCAATTTTCTAATTGAACCAATTTTTGGTAATCCTTCAGAGTTAGATAGTAGAACTATATTTCAAGGGGATAATGATGAAACATATACTTCGATATATGGTATAGAAAAAATTAATGCAGGAACTGGAAAAAATTTCTTTAAACTCTCATATGATGATGGATATAATAGAGATATTAGAGTTCTTGGATCTACGACAGGTAACTTTAAAGTTGCACCAAAAACTCATATAATTGGAAATGTTTCTGCTGGATCAACGTTTATTGATGTTGATTCAACAATTGGGTTCCCAAACTCCGGATCTCTTTACGTAGATTATCCCACAGGAGTTGCTAACCAAACTGGTATTGTATCCTATACCTCAAAAACAATCACCCAGTTCTTAGATTGTAGTAATATTACCGAAACTTTAATTGATGGTGATACATTAAGTACAGAAGATTTTGCCTTTGTAAAACCAGATGAAAACAATTCATCAATTGTAGTTCGCCTCTCTTCAGTTCTATCTGGATTTTCAAAACAAGATGGAATATATGATTATAAACCAGGGGATAGTTTTAATATAAAAACTCTTGGTGTTGAAGAAGATTCATTTAAATTTAAAAATTGGTTATATAATAATCCAGTAAAATATCTAATTGCAGATATTGAATTAATTGGAAATGTTTCACCAAAAACATATAAATTAACTTTAAACAAAGATAATTATTTGCTACTTGGTGATAATGTGACTGTTACTTCAGCATCAGGTATCGAAGTTTATAATGCAGAAATTTCTGATATTATTTCGTCTAAAGTTGTAACGATCAAGACTTCTGGTAATCTTATTACTGGTACAGAATATTACTTGCAACGAAATATAAGAAAAGCAACGTCTACATTTTTTCCACAAATTAATAAGTTTCATGCAAACATTCAGAATGTTTATAAAAAACAATATGGAGATTCAATTTTAGTTGCATCAAACTCTTTACCTTCTTATAAAGAAAAACCAATTGTTGCAAATAAATCAACAAAAACTTTTAGTGGTACATTTGTAGGAACAACTTTAAATATAAAAGATCATGGATATTATAGTGGAGAATCTATATCATATACCCCACAAAAAATTGTAAGAAATGTAGACGTTGGTGATGGGCAGATTATAGAAGTTTCTACAATTTTATCGTCATTATTTGGTGGAGATGATGGTGGTGAAGGAATATATTATGTTTCCAGAGTAGATAACAATAATATAAAATTAGCAAAATCTTTAGCTAACTTATACACCTCAAAATTTGTAGTTATAGAGAGTACTACTACAGTTAGTAATAACATTCTAGAAAGATCTGAAACAAAAAATAAAAATATAGAGTCACAAAAACTTTATAGGGAAATTGCTACTCCTATCGATAGTGAAGTTAAAGTAGAAACGAAACCAGGTTCCACTGGAATTTTAGTTAATGGAGTTGAAATTTTAAACTATAAATCAAAAGATATAATTCATACAGGAAGACTAGAAGAAGTTAAAGTATCTTCACCAGGAATTGACTTTGATGTAATTAATCCACCAGAACTAACTATAGTAGATCCAGTTGGAACTGGTGCATCAGGATTTCTTGCAGTCAATGGAAGTTTAAGAGAACTTAGAATTATTGATAGGGGATTTGATTTTACGGAAGTTCCTGTTGTTACGATAACTGGTGGGAATGGTAAGGATGCTAATGCCTTAGTTAATCTAAAGTTAATTTCACACTCTCAAGAATTTTTCTCTGATCCTCAATCAAATAGAGTTGGTTTAGGATCTACTCTGTCTACTATTGGATTTTCTACTTATCATAAGTTTAGAAATGGGGAACAGTTAGTTTATAAACCAAACTCTCAACAAATTGTTGGTGGACTCTCTACTGATGCAACATATTTTGCAGAAGTTGTTGATGCCACTACAATTAAACTTCACAATACTGTTGGAGAGGCCGTTAGTGGTATTAATACAGTTACCTTATCTTTTAATGGTATAGGAAAACATACACTTGAGTGTTCTTCTAAAAAAGCAGTTGTAGATTCTATTAATATTGTTAATAGTGGATTTGGATATCAAAATAAAAAAAGATCTGTTATTTCATCTGGAATTAATACTTCCTCTGATACTATTAATATAGAAAATCATGATTATAAATCTGGAGAGATATTGCGATATTCTTCTGGAACTACAAACATTGGCGGATTAAGTAATGGGAATAATTACTATGTTACGGTAGTTGATGATAACAACTTTAAACTATCTGAAATTGGATCTGCAGATGATGAAACTTTCTTCTATAAAACTAAACAATATGTAGATTTTAACACTTCTGGTAGTGGAACACATCACTTCAATTATATTCCCATCTCAGTATCAATTAAAGGTCCTGTTGGTATAGAAACTGTTACTGGAATTGAATCTAGTGCATATGAAGTTCAGGTTCAACCAATTTTTAGAGGAGAACTTACATCGGTACATTTATCCGATAAAGGAACTGGATATGGAACTAATGAGATTATCAACTTTAAAAAACCACCCAATGTATCGATTACTTCTGGAAAAAATGCCCAAGTTAATCCAATAGTATCTGCTGACGGAAAAATTGTTGAAGTAATTGTAAATAATGTTGGATCAGATTATACGTCTATTCCAGATGTAGACATACTCTCTTCTTCTGGAATTGGTTGTGTTTTAACTCCAATAATTGAAAATGGAATGCTTCGTGAAGTAAAAGTTATTGAACCTGGATCTGGATATATTTCTGGAGATGTTGATATTGAAATAGTTGCAACAGAAAGAGATTTTCAATTTATTCCTAGTCTGCAAACTTGGAGAGTCAATTTGTTTGAAAAATTATATAATAATAATTTAATCGGATCTGATGATGTAATTGTTAAAGCGGCATTGAATGAAAATTCTGGATTGCAATGTTACTCATTATATGCTCCTAGAGCATTGAGACAAATGATTTATTCTGTTAGTGAGTCAGGAAAAACTCTTTACGGAAAATTAGATCTAAAATTAGTAAACTCTCAAGAAACAGATTTTACAGATCACTCACCTATCATTGGTTGGGCTTATGATGGAAATCCAATTTATGGTCCATATGGATATTCGAAAAAAGATGGGGGACTAGTAACCCTCATGAAGTCTAGTTACAAACTTAATACATCGCGTGTAAATGGACCACCAGTATCAGTTTTTCCATTAGGATTCTTTGTTGAAGACTTCACATATTATGAAAATGGCAATGATGATTATCTTGACAGAAATAATGGAAGATTTTGCATAACTCCAGATTATCCAAATGGAGTATATGCATATTTTGTAACAATTAATCCAGATTCTATAGAGTCTTCTGGATTGTTTGAAAACTTTAAACTTCCAACTTTCCCATATACTTTGGGTGACAAATACTATTCAACTCCTAACGAATTTAATTTCAAAAAATCATCAAATCAAGATGATTATGATATTGAATCTAATAATTGGTGCAGAAATACAGTTTCATATAATTTAAGAGAAGACGGGGTTGAATACCCTTACATATATTCTCCAAACAATTTATCTCAGACTGGACAGATTGTATCTACAACTAGAGGAAAAGTTTCTAGAGTAGATGTAAAAAGTTCGGGAAATAATTATAAAGTCGGAGATACTTTAAATTTTTCAGATTCGGATGGAACTGGATTTGGAGCTGCTGGAAGAATTTCTAGACTGAAAGGTAGAGGTGTTAATAGTATTAGTGCGTCTACATCTAAAGTGTCAGACATAAAATTAATTCCTTCAAAAAAGAAAGGAACTTATATTGTAGAATCTACATCTCCCCACAATTTTAATGCATTAGATATTGTCAATATCAGTGGAATTTCTACCACATCATCAAAAATTGAAGGATTCTATACAATTGGTGTATCTAGCGAAAGATTTGCAATATCTGGACTTGGAACCACAGGAGTTGCTGTTGGTAGTACAAGTGTTACTGGATTAGTAACGTTCTTTAATGTATCTTCAAGTCTAGTTGGATCAAATATCGTACCTAATGATATTTTAGGTATTGGAACAGAAAGAGTAAAAGTTTTAAATGTAGATTTTAAAAACTCTAGATTCCGGGTTTTGAGATCCGTAGATGAAACTGTCGGTGGAATTCATACTATTGGATCTTTATTGATAGAGGATTCGAGAAGATTAACTATTAATTCTGGATTTAAAGCACCATATGAATTTAAAAGAAATAAAGAAATCTACTTTGAACCAGGTGAAACTGTAGGTCTTGGTACAACGGCTGTTGGAATTGGGTCAGTATTGCAGTTTAGTTCTTTTGGATTAAACACAATTGGTCTTGGAACAACTTTTGGGGCAAGTTCTCTTGCAGTTCCTATTAAATCACTGTATATAAGAAATCATAATTTACAAACCGGTGACATACTAACGTATTCTTCAAATGGTGGAAATGGTATAGTTTATAATGAATATCAAAATATTGGGGTTGCAGCAACTCTATCGGATAATCAACAATTGTTTGTTGCTAAAATTTCTAATGATTTAATTGGAATTGCAACTCAAAGAGTTGGTTTGGGTTCAACTGGCGGATTTGATGGTGTAGGTAATACTTCAAAAACATTATTTTTCACTGGAATTGGTAGTGGTTCTAATCATAGTTTTAAAACAAATTATACTAATATTTCTGGAGATGTTTCAAAGACAACTGCGACTGTAACGACTGATTCGAATCATGGAATTCGTGCAGGTCATAATGTTATTGTAGATGTCAACCCATCATTTGCAACAACATATGTTGTAAAATATAATGATAAGCATAGAAGGACTCTAGTTGGAATTGAAACTTTTAGCGCAATTGGCGTTAATAGCACAACTAATACAATTAATATACTAAACCATGGTTATGAAAGTGGTGATAAAGTAATTCATTCATCATCTACACCATGTCAAGGATTGGAAAATGATAAGATTTATTATATTGTAAAAGTTGATAATGATAATATTAAATTATCAAACAGTCATTACGAATCAACTAATTTGACACCAAGTGTAGTTGGAATTTTAAGCACATCATTTGGTGAATTTGGACTTATTAATCCAGTTATTAAATCTTACAGAAGTTCTGAGTTAGAATTTGATATGTCAGATTCTAGTTTAGCATTTGTTCAACAGGCTACACAATATTCAGCATTTAAACTTAATTTTTATACTAACGATAGTTATACAAATCTTTGGGAAACTGATCAGGTATCTTCAGGTTTCAGTATTTCTAGAACAGGATTTTCTGGAATATCAACAACTGCCAAAGTGGTAGTTTCTATAGGAAAAACCACACCAGAAAGATTATATTATAGGTTAGATCCTATTCTCGACAATAATTTACCTAAACAAAAATCAGAAATAATATCTGATTTAGAAGTTTCTAATCATAATTCCATTTTATCTCAAAATAGCATTTATAATGGCAATAGAAGAATTTCAATTGCAGGAACTAATTTCTTTACGTTTGAACTGAGTGAAGTTCCAGAATCAAATTCTTATGTATCTACTTCATCGAGTATTACTTATACCACAGATTGTACGCATACAAATGGTCCAATATCTGCGGTAGAAGTTACTAGTTCTGGAAAAAATTACACTACTCTACCTTCAATAACTTCTATCAATACTATTGAGGGAGAAAGAGGAGATCTTATATCCTTTAGTGATAATATTGGTGTTATTGAAAAAGTAAAAATTAATGATATTGGATTTGATTTTCCAACAGACAAAACTTTAAAACCAAGTACTTCTCTGCCGCAAATAATTAATATCGACTCTTTTGCTAAAATTGAAAGTATTACTATTACTTCTGGAGGTAGAGGATATTCTTCAGCACCAGACTTAGTATTTTTTGATGGTAAAACTGGCGATGAAATAATCGACCTTTCAACTAAGTATTCTTTGGGTGATTCTACGGTAACAATTTTAAGCAATACTAGAGGGATTAATAACTCTATTCCATCAGTATTACCAATAAGAAATACTAATGGAGTTGGTATCAGTACAGTTGGATTTAGTACAATTACTAAAGATGTAACTGTTGAGATGGCAGTTGGATTTAGTACTGTTGGGAAATTCCCATTTGTAGTTGGTGATCAAGTTATGATCGAAAATATCAGTATCGGTGGTACTGAAAGAGGGTATAACTCCAAAGATTATGGATATAAATTATTTACACTCACTTCTGTAACACCAAATATTGGTGGAATTGGAACAGTTTCGTATAATTTATCTGATGTATTGAATGTGGGAGAACTTCCAGGAGATTTTGATATAATCAATTCTTCTGGAATGATAATCGCAGAAAAAGATTTCCCAACTTTTAATATTCAATTGACAACTGGAAATTATCTTAGTGGAGAAAAAGTTACCACTAACGGTAAAGAAGGTGTCGTTCAAAGTTGGGATAGAACAACAAAGATCCTTAGAGTTCTTTCTAGTGATGATTTTGCAAGTGGTGAAGTTATACGAGGACTTACCTCAGAATTATCTGGAGTTGCATCATCAATAACTTCTTATGAATCTTACTTTGAAACGGATGTTTCTTCTCAAATATTCAGTGGAAACCAAACTGGATCTGGATTCTTAAATGATCATTTGCAGAGATTGCCGGATAATTTATATTATCAAAACTTTTCATATTCTTTAAAAAGTGTAGTTCCATTTGATACCTGGAAAGATACTGTATCTTCATTAAATCATACTCTTGGTTACAAAAAATTTGCAGACCTTCAAATTGAATCTACAAATTTAGATACCTCTTTATCTGTGGGTATTTCTACAGAATTAACTGATGTTACTGTCGTCAGTAGTTTGGATGGATTTATAGATCTTAATTGCGTATTTGATTTTGACATTGCTACAGAAAATAATCTTAATTTTTCTGATGGAAATAATATTCTTTCTAATGAAATTATTTTTAATAATAAAATTCTAAGTGACTTTACAGAATCATTTGGAAATAGAGTTCTTTCTATTGATGATATAAGTCCGAAATTTAATAGCAATCCAAGATCAACTGCTTTTAGTGTTCTGAATTCTTTTAATTTAAGTGATTCTAGATTTAGAAAATATTTTACTTATCTTAGAGATAAAAGATTTACTCAAGAAAGACAAGCTTTAATTGTTGATCTTATTCATGATGAAACATTTGGATATATCAACCAATATGCAAGATTAGAAACAGTATATGATCAAGGGTCTTTCGACTTTTCAATTTCTGGCACAGAAGGTCAACTTTTATTCTATCCAGTTAAGTCATCCGTGAATGACTATGATATTACAACAATTTCATATAATCTAAATGACAATTTCTTAAGTACTGGTTCTACTTCTATCGGAGGAGTTTTAATTGATTCGGAAAGCACAATAGTAAGTGCTGGAACGACTGCAACAATTGTAAGTATTGGTAACACCTATCATTCACTGAAAGTTCTTGTTGAAATTGCTCCTGATGTAGAAAACGTTTCTTATGGTGCAACATCTACATTTAATGTAAATGAATTTGAGGCTCAAGAACTTAATATTGTTCATGATGGATCAGATGTTTCTATTTTAGAGTATGGTAAGTTAACTACTTCACTAAGTGGATATAGTGCAATTGGATTTGGAACTTACACAGCACGTCTCGATGGATCAAATATTAAACTTGACTTTAATCCATCTGGAATAGGAACTAATGCGGTAGTTAATACTATTGTTGTTGGTTTATCTTCGATATCTTCAGGAATTTCAACTGTTGACATTAAACATGCCAGATTGCAATCTACCATGACGGATATTGCATCATCTGGTTCTCCAATTCAAAATGTTGTTGCAGAATATCCAAGTCATATTTCTACTGAAATTGATAGGTATGATGCTGGATATTTTATGATTCAGATTCACGATACAACAAATGATAGATACGAATTTTTAGAATATTTTGTTGTTGACGATCATATTGAAGGAGAAACATCTTCAGAAACATTCGATACAGAGTTTGCAAATATTCAAACTCACTCTGGACTTGGAACTTTTGGTTCTAGAGTAATAGCAAATTCTGTTGGACTCGCTGCAACCACTCAAGTCCTCTTTACACCGATATCAGGAATTGATGCAACCGTTCATGTATACACAAATGCTCTTAGAATTGAAGATGACACAAAAGATACTATTGATTTTACTAATGGTACTATAGAAACCGGATATGGTACATACACTGGAACTGACAGAGACATAAAGAGAGAGTTTGAACTAACTCACAAGAATGATGCTATCTTTATTAAAGCTTTTGAAGGAGATAGCACTTCAATTGTTAATCTAGATTCAAATACAATTACAATTCCAAATCACTTCTATGTGACGGGTGAGCAAATTGAATATACTTGCCCTGGTATTGGAATTACTCAATCCATTGGCATTGCTCAAACTACATTTCCTGTAACTGGTGTTACAACAACATTACTTCCAGAAACTGGAATATTTGCAATTAAAATTAATGACAACACAATTAAACTTGCTAGAAGTGCTGAAGATGCTTTAAACTCAATTCCAAAAGTACTTGATTTTACTTCAGTTGGGGTTGGAGTTGGTCACTCATTTACCGCAACAAACCAAAATCCAAAAGTACTTGTTGCAATTGATAACTTAATCCAGTCACCAATTGTTTCTACGGCAGTTACCACAACATTAAGTGATCAAGTTGTAACAACAGATAATATCGTCAATTTTACTGGAATCACCTCATTCTTTGGTGGAGATTTATTTAAGATTGGTAATGAAATAATGAAAATTGAGAGTATTGGTATTGGAACAGCAAATGCAATCTCTGTTCGTAGGGGGTGGATGGGAACCACTATCCAATCTGGAATTGCAACAGGTAGTTTAGTAACAAAGGTTGTTGGAAACTATAATATTGTTGGAAATAAACTCAATTTTGTTGAAGCACCATATGGAAATACTCCAATTGGAACTATAACAAATCCACCAGATCAAAGAGATTATACTGGAATAACTACTAGTTCTACCTTCCAAGGAAGAAGTTTCATGAGGACAGCGGCTCCAAATACTATTAATGAAACATATTATAAAAATTATGTTTTTGATGACATTTCTAGCAATTTTAACGGAATTGAAAATGAGTTTACTCTCAAGTCCAACGGAACAAATATAACTGGAATTGATAATGAAGGAGCTATTGTATTAATAAATGACATATTCCAAACTCCAGGAAATGCTAATAATTATACTCTTTCCGAAAATACTGGTATAACTTCTATTAGTTTTGTGGGATTTGCACAGACTATAACATCTGATGTTGGTATTAGTAGTTTCCCTAAAGGTGGAATAATTGTTTCTGTCGGTTCACAAAAAGGTCTTGGATATCAACCACTAGTGGCCGCTGGCGGTACTGCAATTATTTCTGGATTAGGAACTATTTCATCTATTAGTATTGGAAATAGTGGATCTGGATATAGATCCGGGATTCAAACTGTCAATGTTAGCGTTGGCACTTCTAGTCTTTCTGGATTAAATCTAGTTAGAGTTGGAATTGCCTCTATTAATAATGGAAATATAGTTAGTATAGCAATTACTAATCCAGGAACCGGATATACTGCATCAAATTTACCATTTGTAGTAGTTGATAGTCCACTTTCATATTCAAATATTCCTTTGACATATACTTCTGGAGTAACTGGATTAGGAACACAAGCAAAAATTGATGTTGTAGTTGGTCAAGGATCCAGTATTATTGATTTTGAGATTAAAAACACTGGTTATGGATATGGTAATGGAGAAACCCTTACTGTTGGATTTGGAGGAACTACTGGAATTCCAACTACATCAGCGTTTACTTCATCAAATCAGTTTGAAATTGAAATTGAAAAAATCATTAATGACGAATTTACTGGTTGGTCTTTAGGTGTTATAGAAACGTTTGACGATGTTACTAGATTTATTGATGGCACTAGAATTGACTTCCCATTAATTAAGGCAGGTATTCCAATATCTATCAATAAGGCAAAAGGATCTAAAATCGAACTTGATCAATTACTTTTAGTATTTGTAAATGAGATACTTCAAATTCCTGGAAACTCATACAAATTTGATGGTGGTTCTCAAATAACATTTACAGAACCACTAAAGATTGGTGATAAACTTACAATCAATTTCTATAAAGGAAGTGGAAGTGATCTTGATGTTATTGATAGAGAAGTTCTTGAAACTATTAAGTACGGAGATGAAGTTACTTTAAATTATAATCCAGATTTGGGACAAAAACCATATCAACAAGAAAATGCAAGAACAATTAGTACAGTAACTAATATTGATAGAGCTAAAACTCTTCCATATTTTGGTCCAGGCAATACTAGGGATACTACCTTTGAAAGACCAATTACGTGGTGTAGACAAACTGAAGATAAAATTATTAATGGACAAGAAGTTGGTAAAGATAGAGAACTTTACGAAGCAGTTATTAATCCAACCGCAAACATAATTAATTCGGTTAGTATTGGTTCTACAATCATCTATGTTGATAGATTAAGACCGGTATTTGATCTTAATAATGAAAATGTAGATTCTAATTTTAGAGAAACCATTCAAAAAGAAATAACAATTTCTTCATCTGAAGTAACTGTAGGAGCGTCTGCAACCGCTGTTGTTTCATCTACAGGTACGATTGCTTCAATTGATGTAAACAACGGTGGAGTTGGTTATTCAGCGGCACCAGACGTTAGTGTTGGTATCGGGTCTATCACAGCAACAGCAACATCAACAATCATTAATGGAGTTGTCACTGGAGTTACTATTACCAATCCTGGTGCTGGATACACTCAAACTAACCCACCGTTAGTTCTTATCGGTCCTCCTTCACAACAAACAGAAACTTGTGATGTTTCTTCTTATTCTGGAGATTCAGGTGTTATTGTTGGATTTGGAATAACAACAGTTGGATTGACTAATGAAATTGGTTTAGATTTCCACATTCCATATAACTCAGAATTAAGAAATACAAATCTAGTAGGTGCTGCGATAACATTAAGTGGAATATCTGTTGGAGATTACTTTACTATATTCAATTCTAATGCTGGTGATGCACTAGGTGGTACACTTACATCTTTTGATACGTCTAATAACATAATAGGAATTACAACATTATTCATTGATTCAGTATTCCAAGCAAAATCTGTCCAAGTAGTCACCAGAACTATTGGTGGAATATCCACTAATGTTGTAAGAGTAAATTCTTTAGCCACTGGAATAGGAACTATTGGATTTAGTTCGACTACAGAATCGTTTGATAGTACATTGTTCACTTTTGACAATTCCGGATTAAAATCATTTACTGGCGGATTTACTACATCCAATTATTTTGGTGAATTTAGTTGGGGTAAAGTTATAGTTGATGCTAGAACTAAAGAACTATCGCATGAAGCAAGAACTTTAAATGGATTCTCGGGATTATCAACTTCGGATACATTAACTCGAACAAGATATCTTAGATTTAAAAAGAACACCAATACAATATAAATATATTTAAACCCAAAAAATAATGGCAAGACAGGTAATAGCAACGGGTTCATCTCCAAATGATGGTACAGGTGATAATTTAAGAGCCGGTGGTACAAAAATTAATGATAACTTTACCGAATTATATGATCTTTTTGGAAATGGAACTACTCTATCAAGTGGATCATGGGACGTAGTTAATTCTGGTATCAACACTCTTTCTGACGTTGGTATTGGAACTACTAATCCTAGATTTACTCTCGAAGTAGGAGCAGTAGGTGCTTCAGGAACTTCTTTACATGTTAATGGTGATGCTAGAATTACTGGAATAATTTCTACCACCCAAGTAATTATTAGTGGAGAAACGTTAACGGGAGCAGGTGTTACTTCACTTGTTGCTGGTTCGAATATTACTTTATCTGGAAGTACTGGACAAGTGACAATTAATGCTTCTGGTGGAGGTGGTGGTGGATCAGCAGGTGTAGGTGGCACTTGGAGCAACTATGATGGTGTAACTGGTGTTACAACCACAAAGAAAGTAAAAATACAAAATGACTTAGAAGTTACTGGTGTAACAACATCAACTGGTGGTTTTGTTGGCACTCTAGATGGTGTTGTTGGTGGAAATTCACCAGCAGCTATCACGGGTACAACCATTACAGCAAATACTAATTTTTCTGGCAATCTTACAGGTAATGTAACTGGTAATGTTAGTGGTTCTTCTGGATCATGTAGTGGAAACTCTGCAACAGCAACAGTTTTAGCAGCATCCAGAAATATTGGTGGCGTTGCTTTTAATGGATCGGGAGATATTAACCTTCCAGGTGTCAATCAGGCAGGAAATCAAGATACATCAGGGACTGCCGCAATTGCTACTAATGTTACAGTTACTGATGAGTCTACTGACACAATTTGCTTCCCACTGTTTACAACTGCTGCTACTGGAAATTTACCACCTAAAAGTGGAACTAATCTTACCTTCAATTCAAGTACTGGTACTCTAAGTGCTAACAATTTTGATGGTAATGCAACAGGATTGACGGGAACTCCCAATCTAGTTGTTGGTATCATTACTGCAACCTCACTTGAGGGTAATGCTTCTGATATGACAGCAGGTCAATGGGTTCTTGGTGCTAATGGAACTAGCGACTATACATTCACTGGTCCTGGATTAAGTGGAGCACAAAATGATCCGTCTCTTTATCTACAAAGAGGTAAAACCTATAAATTTGTAAATGGAATGGGTGCTCATCCATTTCAGATTCAATTAACTTCTGGTCAGGGTGGAACCGCATATAATAATGGAGTTACAAATAATGGAACATCAAGCGGAACTGTAACTATTGAAGTTAGACAAGATGCTCCTGATATTCTCTATTATCAGTGTACTTCTCATGCGAATATGGGAGGAATATTAAATATTGTGGGTAGTGGAGTTCCAACTGGTGGTATTATTATGTGGTCTGGTGCTAGTGTTCCTGGTGGGTGGTCACTTTGTGATGGAACTAATTCGACTCCAGATTTAAGAGATAGATTTATTGTTAGTTCTGGAAGTGTATATTCTATTGGAGATACTGGTGGTGCTAATTCTGTTACTCTCACTGTAGATCAAATTCCTGCTCACACTCACGCAATTACTGCCATTAATGATGGATCGCCATCCGCACCTTACTCATCACCCAGATCAGCTTATGCATCTGAGATTGATTCAGGATCCACAGGTGGTGGTCAGTCACACGAAAACAGACCTCCATATTATGCTCTTGCATTCATTATGAAAACTTGATAACAACTTATCCTAGAAGAACTATGATTTTTTGCAGGATAAATAATAAAAAAAGTCTGTCAAAATGGCTGCAATTATAACTGATCAAATTAGAATATTAAACGCAAAGAATTTTGTCGCTGGAATTGCTAATGCTAACAATTCCTATTATTCTTTTGTTGGACTTCCAAATCCAACAGATTATTCTACGACATGGAACGATAATCCTCCTTCACCAAAAGATAATTTTGATGAGGAAAATGATTATTGGAATACAATGATTGCTTTGAAGAGGATTAATTCCTCTGATGTAAGACAGGTTGTTCCAAAGAGAAATTGGTCTTCCGGAACAACTTTTGACATGTATCGTCATGATTATAGTAGATCAAACACTGCTTCGGTTTCTGGAGCAACTAATCTATACAATTCAAACTTTTACGTTTTGAATAGTGATTTTAGAGTTTATATCTGCCTTCAAAATGGAACAGATCCAGAGAATACTCTTGGTAGACCATCTTTAGATGAACCACTATTTACAGATTTGGAACCAAGAGCAGCTGGAACTAGTGGTGATGGTTATATATGGAAGTATCTTTATACCATTAAACCTGCGGATATTACTAAATTTGACTCTACAGATTTTCAACCAGTTCCGATAGATTGGAGTACTAGTAATGATACTAGTTTAGTCAGAGAAAATGCCGTAGACGGTTCTATAAAAATTGTCACGATAACTAATCGCGGTGTTGGTTTAGGGACAGCAAATGTAACATATACAAGAGTTCCAATTAAGGGTGATGGGAGTGGGGCAGAGTGTACTGTTACTATTGACGGAGATTCAAAAATCAATGAGGTTACAGTATCATCTCAGGGATCTGGATATACATTCGGAACTTTAGATTATGAGTCTGGTGGTGTTCCTGTAGGTAGTACTCGACCAACATTTGATGTTATCATTTCTCCACAGGGGGGACATGGTGCTGACATCTACAGAGAACTTGGGGCATATAGTGTTCTAATGTATTCTAGAATTGAAAGTGATAATGAAAATCCAGATTTTATCACAGGAAATCAATTTGCTAGGATTGGGGTTGTCGAAAACCCACTTTCTCCAGCTGGAGGATCGGTTTTAGAAATAGATAAAGCAAGTGCGGTTAATGCTTTAAAATTGACGGGTGTTGGATATAGTGAAGCATCTTTTACAGCAGATTCTTTTGTCACCCAAGTAGTTGGAACTGGGATCACTGCAGTAGGTAGAGTTATAAATTATGACCAAAATACTGGAGTTCTAAAACTTTGGCAAGATAGGACTGTTGCTGGATTTACCACAGCAGGCATTGGAATTACCAATCCTACTTATGGATTCCTCATGAGGAATTTTACTGGCAATCCAACCGGAGATGGAACCGTTACAATTACACCATCTACAGGATTGCAGTTGAGTATTGATAGTTCATTTAATGATAACAAAACAACGATAAATAATCGTACATATTATCTTGGAATGGATTTTAGTAGTGGTGTTGCTTCTCCAGAAGTAAAACAGCATTCTGGAAATATTATATACGTAGATAATAGACCTTCTATAACAAGATCGTCAAACCAAAAAGAAGACATAAAAGTTATCTTGCAGTTCTAAAGAATTATGCCACAGCAGACGAACCTTAACGTAGCACCATATTTTGACGATTTTGATGCAACGAACGATTACCACAAGGTACTTTTTAAACCTGGATATCCTGTCCAGGCAAGAGAGTTAACAACTCTACAGTCAATTCTGCAGAATCAAGTAGAAAAGTTTGGTCAGCATTTTTTTAAAGAGGGTGCTAAAGTAATTCCAGGTAATACTGGGTATTCTCAACTTTATTACTCCGTTCAACTTGCAAATACGTTTCAGGGAGTCCCTGTCGAAGCATATCTAGATCAGTTAGTTGGTACAACAATTACTGGACAAACGTCTGGTGTTACTGCAGTAGTTGATAGTGTATTGCCAGCAGTTGATTCTGAGAGAGGTACTGCAACTCTTTATGTTTCTTATGCAGGTTCTTCTAAGGTTGATAATACTACTCAGACATTTTCCAATGGTGAGTCTTTAACATGCAATCAAATTATAACTTCTGGATTATTAGGAAATTCTACTATTTCAGTTGGAGCTCCATTTGCAAATACTTTAGCATCAAATGCAACTTCAACTGGATCGGTATTCCAAATTGAAAATGGAGTATATTTTATTCGTGGATATTTTGTAAATGTAAATAAAGAATCAATAATATTAGATCAATATTCAAATAAACCTAATTATAGAATCGGTCTGTTTATTTCTGAAGAAATTGTAAATTCAAATTCTGATGAGTCATTAAATGATAATTCTCAAGGATTTAATAATTATGGGGCCCCTGGTGCAGATAGACTTAAAATTACTGCAAGTTTATTTAAAAAATCTCTTGACGATTTTAATGATGACAACTTTATTCTTTTAGGAACTGTTGTCGATGGTGTTCTTCAAACGCCAAAAAGGAGAGGAAGTGCAAGAGGTGATGGATCAGTATTTTATGACGACCTTTCTGATGTTTTAGCAAGAAGAACATACGATGAGAGTGGACATTATATTGTAAAACCATTTAATGTATCTATTGTAAATTCCCTAAACAATAATTTAGGAAATCAAGGTTTATATGAAGAAGGTCAATTTACTGCAGGAGGATCAACTCCTAGTCCAGATTTATCGGTTTGTAGAATATCTCCCGGTAAAGCGTATGTAAAAGGATATGAAATTGAAACAATAAGTCCAACTTTTATTGACGTACCAAAACCAAGAGTTACAAGAACTATTGAGAATGAATTTTTTCCATATAATACTGGTCCAACATTAAAACTCAATAGTGTTTATAGATCGCCAACAGTTGGTGTAGGTAATACTTTCATCTTAAGTTTAAGAGATCAGAGAGTTGGAGTAAATTCAGAAGCAGCTCCAGGAAATGAAATTGGTTTTGCAAGAGTATTTGATTTCAGATTAGAATCTGGATCATACAACACGTCATTCCCACAAGATAATGAGTGGGGAATGTCAATGTATGACCTACAACCATTTACTAATATTACAGTTAATCATGCTATAGATTTATCAATTCCTTCACACGTTGAAGGTAATAGTAGTGGAGCAACTGCATTTTTAAGAAGTCCTGTTAGTGCCGGAACTGCATTAACAGTGTATGATCAAAAAGGAGAATTTATTAAAAATGAGACTTTAATTTTTAGAAGTGGAATTTCTACTCAAACAATTAGTGTCAATAGATCTATAGTCGATGTAACTTCTCAAAAAATTTCAGATGTAAAATCAGTTTATTCAAATACTGGAATTGCAAATGGAATCAATGGGGACAATGTAGTTGGAATTAATACATTTAGCGCAAATGTTGTCCAATCTCCATCATTAGTCGTAGGTGTTGCGTCAGTTACCGCTCTCAGTGGAGTTAGCACTATTTCCAGCACCAATAAATTATTTCCAGGAAATATAAAAGTTAATAATTTAATTGAATATTCGGATCTTAGTGTATCTGAAGATCCAATTCTATCAAGAGTTGTGGGAGTTACTACGTCTGAAGTAACAGTAGTTGGTGTAACCACTGTCCTTGGAGTTGCTAATGGAAAACTTCCAACATCAGATTTTTCAGCATCTGATCTCAAAGTTGTTAATACTCAATTAGATTCATCTTCCGATGATACATTTTATACGGAATTGCCAAAAAATAATATTGCTACTATTGATTTAACTGATGGGGAAATAGTAATTAGAAAAGCATATACCGTAAATATTTCAGATAATAGATTAGATTCTACAAGTCTTACATCAATTACTTTACCAGAAGGGGAAATTTATCTTTCATATTCTGATGAAAGATATTCTCTTATCAGATCTAATGGAATAACAGAACCACTTTCATCCGATAGATTTTCATTCTCTGCAGATTTAAGAGAACTTCAAATTAGAGGTCTTGGACTTAATGATGAAGATTGTCAACTCATAACTACAGTAAGAAAATCTACTGTAAAAGCTAAGAAAAAGATTAAAAATAGAGTTAAAACATTAGTAGTTGACAAATCTATAAATCCAGCATCTGGAATTGGTTCAACAACTATAAATGATGGATTATCATATGGACAATATCCTTTTGGAACAAGACTTCAGGATAATATAATTTCTTTAAATGTTCCTGATGTTATACAAATTCACTCAATATATGAAACATCTGATGTAAATTTAACGGATGATAATTTTGGCGCACCAGAAATGACTGTGACCCAGTTAAATGGTCCTAGTGCCTCAACTGGAGATATGATCATTGGCGAATTAATTGTTGGACAAACAAGTGGTGCCGTTGCAGTATTTGCGGAAGTTAAAGATACTTCAATTCTGAGATACCTTCCCAAAAATAATTTTAAATTTATTGAAGGAGAAACTGTAACTTTCCAAGAGTCTTCTGTTTCTGGAGGGGTTGCTAGTTTAAATACCACTTCATTTAATATTTCTTCAAATTACACATTTGGATCGGGACAAAGAAATACAATTTATAATTATGGATTCTTAACAAGAAAAACTGATTCGGAAGCACCAAAAAATAAAATAAAAATATATTACAAAAGTGCTTCGTTTGATTCTTCAGATACTGGAGATATTGTTACCGTAGAATCGTATAATGATTTTAATTATTCAACAGAAGTTAAAGCTATTAATGGTATATTAAATACTGATATCAT
>Ga0181418_1000173_pt1 | contig 20648 bp, 19 predicted proteins | sample 41SPOviralmetaG_FD_130143 | JGI IMG/M metagenome (GOLD analysis project Ga0181418, IMG submission 130143) | Marine viral communities from the oligotrophic San Pedro Time Series (SPOT) site, San Pedro Channel, CA, USA - 41 SPOT_SRF_2013-03-13 | ecosystem: Environmental > Aquatic > Marine > Strait...
ATTAGTGATGCCCCCACAAAAACTATACACTGCATATTTTAATGATATATGGTCTGATGATTTACAAGATATATGTATTTTAAATACTCATAAACGCCACGATTTCTATGCATTCAATACTACAGATAAAGATATTAAGGTGCCACATCAAAAATCAAGGGTGAAGAATCCAGATTATAAAGAAGGTACAAAAATGAATAAAACCATCCCTAAAATACTTACTATCAAACCAGGTCAAAGATTTTATAAGGGCGGTCCACCAATCTGCTATATGTGTTATAAAATGCCATTTATGAATGAAGATGCAAAAACTAAGGGTGTGATGACTATGAAGTTTCTATAAATTATTATAAAATGAAATTACTTATATATAAGAAAATGAAAAAATAAAAAAAAAATAAAACCCCTGCACCATATGGTGCTTGCGGTCGTAAAGAGGGTTTATTAAATTAAATTAAAATTTGATAATATTATAAAAACAAGAAAAGATATAAAGATAAAATAATATATTACTTATATATAAGAAAGATGACAGACACTAATTCAGTATTTAGTGAAACAAGTGAAACATCATCCAAAAAATACAAGTTAAAAAATTACGATTGTTTAGATGATATAATGGATGAAATAAACGGTAGTGGATTATTTAATGTAGTGAATAAAAAGAAAATGTATAATCTTAAAAATACTATTAAAAAATATGAAAATATGGAAGATAATGAAGAATTACCTAATGCTTATAAACCAGAGGATAATTGTTATAAACCTATATTGACTAATAATCTGCATATTATGTATAAGATCGCCTGGTCATTATATCGTAGATTAAAAAGACAGAATAAAATGAATAATAGTTTAAAAGCAAAAGTTAAAGAATTAGAAGCAGATAAATCAAGGTTATTATATCAACACGATGCAATAAAACAAAAAGCAAAGAAATTAAAAAAGAAATTGAAAAAAGCATATCCAGAAGATAGAAGTGTAGAAGCATTCAATTATTTTCAAGGATCAGATGAAGAGTCTGCAAGCAGTGATGAAAGTGATGACGAAGATTATGAAGACTTTGACCCTTATAATTTATAGGGATAAAATCATAAAATAATATATATAATATAATATAATGGATAAAACAGCATTTTTAATACCATCAACATCAAAAAATAGAAAGTGGGCAGATATTAAAGAAAGTTATTTATATCATACTTTATCGATATTAAATAAAAATTATAAAAATATTACCGTTTATATAGGATATGATACGGATGATATTTTTTATATAAATCATATAAGTGAATTAAATGATTATTTTGATCTAAATATAAAATATATAAGCAGTGGTCATTTTGAACCAGGTGATGTAGTGGGTTGGTGGAACCATCTGTGCAAACTATCTATTAGTGATGGTTATGAATATTTTTATATATGCGGTGATGACATTATTTATCCAGACAATAATGAATGGATTAATTTTTTTATTAAGGGATTAAAATCATCATTAAATATAGGTTACAGTGCAGGGGACAGTGGCAACCCTAATCTACCGATGACTCAATTTTTCATACATAAAACACACTATCAAAAGATGGGTTATGTTTTTAATCCTATGTTAAAAAACTGGTACTGTGATAATTATTTAAATGAATTATACCATAAAAAATATATTCATTATTTTAAAGATATTAAAGTATTTAATGTAGGTGGTGAACCTAGATATAAACCAGAAGATCATAAAAGATTATATAAAATGTTAGTTAAAAGAGATAAAAAAAAGATTTTATAAACTGTCAACCACTATTTTATAAACTGTCAACCACTTTTAAAATTACTTCTATACAAGCAATCTTATTTTACAACTTTTTCTGTATAAATTATATCTTCATTTTATATTTTTTTGTATTTTTAAATTACTCATATATAAGTAATTTATTGACCCATAATAATCTCGGATAAATTAGTCGTAAGATTAAGATTTTTCTGTATCTTATATATTACAGAACTGGCGTCTGATACTGGTGCCAACTTACCATCTGGTGTATGAATAGATGTAGTAATATTTTGAATTGTATAAGGTCTGGTTGCAGTAAACTCTACCCCTTGATCCACTGATGAATAAAAGTCTGCATAACCATTTACTTTATTAACTAAACCTATAACTGGTAGTCGCTCCCCTCGTCCACCTATAAAATTATCATTTGATATTATATTTGACCTGATTAAATAATATGGTCTTATTGTCTTTTTAGGGAGTTTAGATGCTTTAATAACAGCAGTTACCGTATTCTGTACCACATTTGGATTATTAGGTTTTGATTTAAAACCATTAGCGATCCATAAAGTAAATGCCACTGGTCTTACTAATCCCATAACTTGTAGATTAGGTGACGACGCTTGTGGCATTGTATAATTATAATAAGGAGCAGTCATAAAGTTTTGTGACTGGGACAGTGTTTCTTGTGCTTGAACTAATGCAGACGTCATTAAACCATCTGTTGTATGATCTGAAAAATCAAAGTTATATTTTGTTTGAAAGTTTGATGGATTTTTTGGATTCAATATATCATAATCAAAACCCATTATTCCCATTATACTATTATTATCCCAGTTTGTTTCATTTGTTCCAAAATCATTTATTTTTAATCCACTAAACTGGTCATATATTACTCCACTTTCTAAATTATCATTAAAGGGTTGAACGAATGTAGCAGTTTTGTATATTGGGTTTGATCCACCGACTGGTGTTTGTCTGCTCTGTTGATATGGTGTCATATCTGGACAGAAATTATTATTTTTTAATCTTTTATTAATATAATAAACTTGTTGATCTGGTGACTCTGCTTTACCAGGTGCTGGAGTAGTATCTACATAGTTCGCACCAGCATTCGGATAATTACCTATATGTTCTGGGGAGTGTAATCCAGATATAGTAAAACGGTCGGAGTTTGTATCGAAACTTACTTTTGGCGATAAAGCACCTATATAACTAAATTTAAATTTATCAAAACCAGTAAAATATACTCTACCCTTTTTATCTTGTAACATATTACCATTGGATCTTACTGATAATGAGGTTGCAAAATCAGGATTGGATTCAGCATCCTGCATATCATTTTCAAAAGCATCTACAAAATCAAATGTATTTATACCAGAATATAAAGCAATCATACTGTTAGCATACCCTGAAAAATGTTGATCGTAACCTACACCTCTATCTCTCGGAACAATACCACTGCCATTTAAATATCCTGGAATACTAAACATAAACTCTAATGATGCTGGAATATTAAATGTTATATAATCTTCTCCGTCTGTATATTGTGTTCTATATGCAAACCCACCCCATAAATCATTTGTATTGTGTCCGTATATTTGATAATCAATATTATCTCGTTGTTCTCTTTTATAATTTATAAATACTGGAACCGATGACTCATTATCTGGTCTTGGATATGCCGTATGGACTGCTGTATCTCCTGGATAGACCATAGTATCACCTCCTAGTTGTTCTTCATTTAAACTATCAAATCTGGACATATGAATTAATTTAGTATTATCTACATCAATTGCAGTTAATCCCCTTTTCGAAAACCCTTGATTTGTATAATCAAATATTTCTGGATATAAATCTTGACTTTCAAAAAAATCTTTAAAATCATCTAAATATCTACGACCACTTGATGCGTTTATTTCATCCCATTTAACGTTTATTTGAAAATGTCCAGTTGTGCTCGGTGTATAACTTGAATTCATTTGAAAGTTTCTGGGAGCATTTGATACTCTACTTGCTCTATTTAAAACACACCCTGTTTTATAAATCTCTGGTCTTTTGACTCCTATAAAATGATACGAATTAAAATAATCCAATGTAGATTGATTATATACACAAGTATCGCAAGTGGATGGTGTTGTTGCTATAAAGGTTCCGCTTGTATCTTCCATACTTCCAAAGAAACGTCTGGATGCCGTTTGACTAAATGATTGTTCCGTAGCACTTTTAAATGCTTTAAACACTGGTGTTTCAAACTTATTTGAATAAATATATTGTTCTGGACTCGGATCTGTTCCATTAAAAGTAGTTCCACTCGCGTTCGGTAATACACATTTAACTGGTGTAACTGTTGATTTATTTAATTGTTCTGTTAATTTAGATGCTATATTAGACGGTGTATCAAAACCCACATCCACTGTTAGTTTTTGTAATTGTTTATATTCAATATAATCATTCATCGCAATATCAAATAAAAAATTATTATTATCATCAGTTGTAAATATTGATTTAAAATCCGCAGTTATATCTTGATTATATGCAAACCATTCTGTCTTATTTCTTACTAATATTTGATATTTTGAATTATCATTTTTTTTAGCAATAACTGTACCTGTTTGACCTCCTCCTGGAGCATCATAAACCATTTGTCTGTAATGATGATCTGCCCTACAAACACCAGTATCTACGAAATCATCAGTAACTTCTCCAAACTCTTTATATGATAATATACCAGATTGTTCGTTAATATGATAATATGTATTATTTTGATATTTACCGAACTTCTGTTGTTGTGTAGCATCACCTATATTTTGATTAAATAGTTGTTGATGTAGAAAATAACTGTGTCCACTTATAAATCTCCTGGGTAGATGAAAATAACCCTCACCATTACTTGTCTTATAAAAACCAGTTGTAAAGTTCATTTCATTATCTTTTACTTTAAAATTTTTTTTAACATTATTATTAAACTCCCTATATTCTTGTATGGAGTCATCTTGAATATATGGTATCAAATTTTCATATTGGTATCTATATGGATTGCCAGTTCCATTAAATGGGACTTTCGTAGGTATCGGAAATGTTTGATCTGTATATTCTACTTCATATTCATCTCCATTTTCTACACCAGTAAATTCTATTACTTCTCCCCCTGCTCCGACCTCCGAAACATATGCAGAGTTTAAACTTATTTTATCACCTGGTTCTATATTTATACCAGATCTCTGGGTGCTTGTAAATACACCTGGTTCATTACTAACAGTCGCAGATTGTAGTCGGTTACATTCTATTAACTGCGTATCAATATAATCTACTACGTTGGGTTGTATTTTTGACATACTTATATCTATATATAAATATGAATATAAAAATATATATTATCATAAATTACAGTTATTTATAATAATCTATTTTATTAAAAAAAAGTTATAAAATAAGATTGCTTGTATATGAGTAATTTTAAAATACAAAAATATTTAAGCATCCATCACAGTAAACTTACCACCAGATAAAGTTGCCATCCTGACCATCTCTAACCAGATACGTTGAGTTCTTGCTCCACCATTAACATTGTAGGTGGTCTGGTATTCTATCCCCCTTGAATTAATACGTTCATTTCTATTAAGTCGGTGTGCTTGCCAACAAAATCGTCCTTTTAAATTAGTTCGTAGGTCTGACCCTTCCAGAGGAACCGCTGTCATACTTTCATTAGTTCCACCTCCACTATATTCATATCTCGTAACAAAAGGCACCATACCTTGTGCTTGTGCAAGATGATGTTGATGCTGAGCATAATTAGTAACATCCAGAGGATATAATAGATGATTATTATATTTTACATTTAATGTAATAGATCCATTTGACGATGCGTTCGACCCTGCTGGTGCCAGACTATGAAACGCTCCAAGAGGGTTTGTAATAGCAGTGGCGTCATCTTGTAATGATGCAATAATTTTTGTAACTATTCTACCGTTGCCACCAATATTACGAATTTTTAATTCGGTACCAGCATCTATACTTTGTTTAGATAAACGATTAACCATATAAGTAAGTGTAAGTGGACTGTTTTGACTTGCGAAAGCAGACATCATACTCTCTGGGTAGAATTGGTAGTCGGCAATCAGTTTAGTTTGAGCAGTATTAATATCAATTACAGGTGTTCCCCCTGCTGGAACCCACATCCTCTTGGCATTATCTTCAAATTCTAATTCTATTGTTATTTGTTCTTCCATCATAAATAACGGTAACTGCTGTTGTTTAAGGAATGGGAACAGATCGGATAAAGACAGAGCAAACTGTGCCTCTGCACTTCTTTCAATATATCCTGGAACCCTATATTGTCCGTCATCTAAATCACACGCTATGGAAGTATCTATCGTTACACCTTGTGCTTTTGATCCACTTGCACTCGGATCATAATGAAAATTATGATTAATTAACCTCCCTGTGCTGTAAAGTTCTTTTTCTACATTGTGCTCATTACTTATAAACATACTATCATATGCCATTTTTATATTAAAATCTCGTTGTTCTACAAGTGTCTTGCCACCACTCATAAGACGGCAGTTTTTAATCAAAGAAAATGCTCCGACGCCAATCGGAAACCAACCATCATTTCCACCTACGTCGGTACAAGATAATACGATTTTACTGTGCGAATGTAATATCCCTTTATTTTCTAAAACAAAACGGCAAGTGCTTTGACTATGTTGAACTGGTTCCAAAACCGATGTCTCCAAAGACATTTGAGTTGATGTAGGAATAGATCCAATTTTAACCAAGTCTGGAATCTGACTATTTCTGGGTGCATTGCTTGGTGCTACTGATTGAGTTGTGGGCGTCTCCATATTATATATATATTATATATAAATAAAAAAAAATATAAAATAAAAAAATATTTAAGTTTTTTAAACTTAATTAATTACTTGAACTGACTGATCGTTCATAATTAATGTCTGTTTACTGTGGACGAATAAATAAAGAGCATTCGGAAAGTCTTTATCCAGATTTAACTCCATTTGAATGCCGAATGGAATGCGACTGAAATCTACACCCTGACCACTGATCACATCAAATGCACATCCTATACCACTGCCCACATTTCCACCTTCAATAATTTCTTTATAATCTACCTTCGCATCATAATTAGTATTATAAGGAGCGACGCAGGTTCTATTTAATCTACTAAACTCTACAACTGCATTCATATAATTTCTTAAAATCTGGGGGTCTGCTTCTAAATCACTGGCATTAAATTTCTGGAGGGTATCTAAATTATAGATTAGTGGAAACCGTTCACCTCCCCTTGTAAATACTAACTGTGTAATCTCGGCATTTTCTGTCAAACTTTTCATCGGATACAAACTTGCGAGTCCATTTTGTGTAAGATTATTAATAAAATTAGATGGACAGAAACTACCGAATACACCTAGCACCCTTGATTGTCCCAGATTTAATGACAGTTGAGCATTGGTGCTGTTAATCGTATTAAAAAAAGTTGTAATAGTGTTATATTCATAAGTAACAGTCGGAGGCGATGCTTGACCAGTGTCAGTAACTTCACATATCAATTTAAGATCCGAAAATTCATAAAAACCGTTTGAAAAATTAGTTGAATTCACCCCAGAACTAAATAAGACATTACTGTCTGGTGCCAGTTGAATGGTTACTTCTACACCCTGTTTATCAAGAGGGTATGGATTATTTGCCGAAGTAAAACCAGAAATAAGTGGAATACAAAAGTCATTACCAGTCGTAACACTTGCGTTATTAACAACAGTGTCTTTATTAAACTGAGGGTTGGGACAGATTAAACTACTCTCATTCAAATGACCGATATTATCTTGTAACGATGTAGTAACTGGCATATATGATGACATAAAGCGGTTGTAGTTGTTAATTGTTTCTATTTCTGACTTACTACGCTGAGTTCTAAATGAAATGGAGTCAATTGTGCTGTACACTCCTAAGTTACTTGGAGTTTCTAACAGTGTTGCTTCGGTTGGTAGTCCCTTCGCACTGTCCTTATAGACTTTATACCTTCCAACTAAACGGAGGGAACTCGGAAGTAATACTCGGTTAGACTCGCCAATTTCAAACCGAACAACTGGATTACCATTGCGATATGAAACAGTTGCATTCGCAAGGTGGTTCGCTGGACTTATATTAAGGTTGTAGTTCTTGCTCATTATATATATATATTATATAAATATAAAAAAAATATTTTAAAAATAATAATTAATTTTTTAACTTTTATAAAACGACATTGATATTTTCACCTGATATTTGGAGACCTCTAATATGAGCACAGAAACAATTCCAAAGTTTATTTTTATCTTGTGCTGTTCCAGTATATTCTAATTGTAAATTAAAATCTTTTCCTCTGGTGTCGTACACACCATCTCCAAGAGACAATGCCCTTCCAATAATAAAATTCTTATTCCATCTTTTAAAGGATCTGGGTTCTATACCTGCCATTGCGAGTGCCTTCTCCAGTTCAATCAAACCCTCTTGACTAATGGATCCTTTATTGCCAGTTTTAGATACATCAACTTTACGATTTGGTTGCAACTTATTTTCATATAAAAATTGATAAAATTGTATAAAATCTGCACACCCTTCCATTCCTGTCCTATCACTAAATTCACAACTAAACTCGGATAGTTCTGGGTTCGGATCTTTACCATAATAATAAGTTTTAGATGCACTCATATTATCACTTAATGAATAAGTAGTTGCGTCAGTTGGAATACATAATATAGATTTTGCCCTACTATTCTGGAGGGGCAGTCTTAAATTAATTTGAGTCTCCGATTTAAGGGTAGAAAATCTATAATTCGAATAAGACATAAAATCATAAACCATAGTTCCACCAGTTTTCATACTACTCATCAAACTTGATTTATAACCACTTGGCATTTCTAACTGTTGAACCACTAATTCAAGATTAGACAGTTTATATTTAAATCCATAGGTTGCGTTTTCATATTCTCTGCTACACATAACAGAGTCTTCTGTAACATTGGAACCACTAACAGTTGTGGAAGATACAGATACTTTAACCTTCTGCGTAGTCCCTGCTCCTGTTTCTTGTTCTATTTGAGTAATAACAAAAGGGACGTCACCAGCACCCAAAGAACTGTCATATCCTTTTAATCCTCCACTATCACTGACAGTCCAAGTATCCGATTGAATAAATACAAACTTCTCGCCAACCTTAAACGGAAACTTCTCCAGATCATTCATAGTATTACTGGTCGGATCCACATAAAAATGTGTAACAGCAGAACCACTATTAAGGGTCGTCGATGCCTCAGCACCAGATGTATTTAAAAAACCTGGTAGACGAGCAATACTTTTATTTTCATTAACCGTATCCATCATTCTAAAAACTCTGCTGTTTTCTTCTAAAATTATTTCTACGATTAAACCGTCAGTTAGCATAGTGGGGAACACTTTATCATTTTGAAAAATCCCTGTATGTAATGGTAGTAATAGTTTCGCAGTTTTAAAATTAGAGGCGGTAGAGGATGTATTAGTGGATGTTTCTTTAAGAAAATAAGGATTATGAATAGTGTCTTGTTTATTTGATTTATAAACACCCTGATCGTTTGACTGGAGTGGGTTATGAATGGTTGCACCTTCTAAACACCTTTTCTTACGTAGATTTTGGTTAGTTTCATAATCATATATGACACTAACAAGAGTATTATATGATTGTATTTCCTCCAAAAGTGTTCCTGTCCGAGTTTTTACCCTAATATCTTTGATTAAAATTTGTCCTCCTAGTATCTCATCCAACTGGACTAAACCTAGCGACTCTGCATTATCTCTTTCAATCAAACAATCTAATCTTAAATAAGTTTCTTTCGGATTGATAAATTCAGTCCCAGCAGGGATGTGGAATGTAACCTTCTGTCCTGCAGTATGGTCTAAATTATTTTCCGACTTAATAATAATTGATTTCTGTCCGATAGGTATTTTATCATCGCTTTCCCAAAATGATCCGACTGGCATATTATATATATATTTATATAATATAAAAAAATATATTTTAATTATTTATAACTTTTTTAAAATTAAAAAGATCCAGATGTTCCTGCGACCGATTGTTGAACTGGTTTTTCTGCAGTCCCAACTAAACTCATACTGGTATAAGATGGTGTGGATTCTATTGATGCTTTATTTTGTGCTATTTGTGTTTGTTCTGACCTAGCATCTGTTGTTTCTTTACCTTTATCATCTTTAATAGTATTGACAGTATTAGTAATTGCACCTGCGGTTGAAACTAATGCACCCACTGGTGCCAATACTGGTAGAAAGACACTGGCAATATCTAATAAACCACCCACCGTTGATAAAGCGTCACCAGTTTTATGTGCTTCATCCATCTTGGCGAACTTGCCATCTGCTATATCATCAATACCAGATACAGCACTTACTATACCCATACCTGCTCCAGCAATTTTCCCAACGGTTCCAGCAGTTTTCAATCCTTTCATTACTTTTCCACTTATTGCTTCTGTATCCGATACAGCATCAGCAGTTTTATTTACATCACTTGCTACTGTTGATGGTTCTGGAGTGGTTGTAGGTTTAACACTTGGTGCTTCTGCTTGAACTGGTTTAACAGATGCGGTTCCACCTGTTTCTGTACCAGATACTTCAATCCCATCTACATTTGGTTTAGGAGTTGGTGCTGATGGTGTACTTGAAAATGCAGATGCAACTGCTTGTCCACCTCGTTTCAATCTTGCTATATCTTGACCCACTGCTCCACTTAAACCAACTTGTCTAACTCGTTGATACCCTTGTGCGATTGTTCCGACTGCCGTAAATCCACCATACGCATCTTCTAAACCTTTTACTTCTTTATCTTTTTCTGTGTTCTTTGCATCTTGTCCTAATGTTTGATTCCACTGTTGAACTAATATTTGATTATTTTGTCTTACACTTTCATTATGTTCTGCAACTGACCTACTTAATGAATTACCTTCCGACACCGCTGATGCGTAGTTCATATCTCCGATTGACATTATATATATATAACATTAATAAATAAAAAAATAATGATATAAAATTATTTTAAACCCTTGTGTAAATCTTTTAATTCACTATGATTTAATACAGTTGGATTATTCTTAACATATTTTATTACTCGTTTTCGTAGGTTTTCTTCTGCCTTTTTCTTATCTCTGGGTTTAGGTGGATCTGCCATTTTAACATTCACAGGTTTTCTTTTCATTGCTTTTGATTTTTCTGTTAGTTTTAATTTTTTATTTTTATGATCTATTGAATAACCTAATGATACAATTTTATCCATCATCTGTTGTTTCGTCATCCCCTTAAAACTTATTGTCATAAGGTGGTTATATTCTTTCATCGCTCTTCGCAATTCATTTATCGTCATCTCTTTAACCGCTGACATTATATATATTACTTATATATAAGAAAAAAGAAAATACAAAAAAAATATATTGAAACATAAAATTATACAGAAAAAGTTGTAAAATAAGATTGCTTGTATATGAGTAATTTAACTATCATCATTATCAATCGCCATTTCATCTGCAGTTTTCAAACCACCTACACCTACGACTTTTTCAAAATTATTATACATTAATGGTGGATTACTCTGTAGATCCATATAACAAAAATCATATTTATTAGGTGTTGCTATATGATATAATTTTAACCAGTTTTCTGGTCCTTGGAATAAATCACCGTACTCCTCTGCCACTGCTTCTAACTCCTTTTGATTTGGAAATGGGGATCCGACAATAACGTCGGTAGCATTTGCTCGAATGATCGGCGATACAGATCCTTTGAATTTCTGCGAACTTATAACTAATAATTTTATATTAAAATGCCTGTAGCGACTTGCCAAATGGTTAATCTTACTTTCTCTTTTTATAGAACCGAGGCAATCGTCTAGGATTAATGCGATCTCTAACTGATCCTCCTTTTTTTCTTTTTTTTGTCTATTGACTATATTATCAATTATTTCATCGGAGTAATGATCGTGGGTATTAAATGCTTTATTTAAAAATCTACTTGTGACATCATTCGCTATTGTATTACTTATTATCTGTACGTCATCAAAAAAATATTGACCGTAGAACTGCTCGTTTAATAACATATTATTAATAATGGTACTCTTACCTGTTTTAACAGGACTAATCATAAGTAGGAGTGCTCCACCACCTGGAGCACCCACACCTACTTTTGGAAGATGAGGATGATGGGGTTTAACTCTGACATTATCTGGTTCCACTACTGGCAATACTTTTGGTGCTTCCATACTATATATATATTATAATATAAATATAATTTATCTAAAATTAAAACAATCACCCCATACATCTTGTTCACCTTTATATCCACCCATCACTGCTTGTTGAACTGTTTGTTGTAATTTCTTTTTATCATCTTCATCTTTCATTCTTTTCTTTTTTTCTTCTTTTCTTAATTTTCTTGCTGTATCATATTTTTCTAATGCTTTACTTATTGCTCCTTCTATATCAAAGTCTACTGCATTTTGTCTAGGCAGAGGTGGATCTGGTTTTTCTGTAAACTTAACAGTTTTTTCTTGTGCTTTTCTTTCTTTAACTAATCGCTTTGCTTCTGCTTGGATTAACTCTTTTTCTTTTTTCTGTTGAATTCTTTTTGCTTTTAACTTTTCTCTGCTTTTTGCAAGTGCTTCTAATTGTTTTTTACTTGCTTGTTTCTTATTTCTTTTAGGTTTAACTGGTTCTTCAATTACTTCTTCAACCACTTCTTCTTCATCATCTCTATGTGTTAGGTGTTCATCAGGTTCACCATCGGTTATTGGTTGAACTATCGGTGTTGTAAATATATTTTTTGTATCTACTTCCTCTCTAAACCCAGTCGGTTCTTCGTCTTCTTCCTCTTCACTCATAACAACGGTTGGTGGTGGTGGTGGTGGTGCTTCAATAACAGTTGGTAGAAAGTCGGTCATTTATAGTTATATAATATATTAAATAAAATTAATTTAAACTTCTAAAATTGTATTTACTTATATAAAAGAAAAAATAAATTACAAAAAATACTATACTATATCGTCTGTATTTTTAACTGTATTTACTGTATTGTTATGACGATTTCCTTATATGGAGTATAACCACCGTATTGCCGAATAACCCATCAATAATCCTGTTCCTTACGTCAACCATCTGGACATCCATTCTATTCAATAATATTGGTGCGACATTATTTAATTTTAAATAATATCTGTCATTATTTTCAAAAAACAGTGACCCAACCACTGCACCACTATTATCAAATCTAGGGATTGAATATATAATTTTACTAATATCCGACGTAGCACCATTAAAACTTTCTATATTTAACGACTCCAGTTTAACAAAACATTCTCTTGTAGATCTAGGGAGTGGGGTGGTGGTGCTTGTAAATGATATTTTTTTATTATTATCTGTAACTGTGCCATAATCACTCTGTGTAACTACTGCTACATCAAATCCCAATATACTTCTCATATTTGGTTGCCTAGTGTCCCAAGTAATCTGTAAATATTGGTTTGATTTATCTAATATCATTACCACATTTTTATCAACCACATTAAATCCACCACTTGTCAATAATGACTTATATACTGGTGTTATTAATAATCCACTTTCCGCTTCAAAAAGATTGTAATGATATGTCACATCTAACATATATGTGTCTCCTGGATCTCCCAACGAGTCTTTCACATAAGTATATGAATAATAATTGTCCGTATAAAAATTAAAATTGGTTCCATCAGGTTTTAATGCTCCATTAAACTTATCTAAATTAATATGGTCATTGACGGCGTTTAACTCTACGATTGGATATAAACTCCATTGATTTTGTCCGACCTTTTTAAATTTTTCATTATAAGATGCATTCGGATCATTTGCTCTACATATTAATTTATATGCTCCATCCGTTCCGCCTCCGAGTTCATCTACTAATATTACTAATTCTTCACCTTCACCTATTGTTGCGTCTGGTACTAATGCGTCATCTTGCGAATAACCAGTTCCGCTTGTATTAACTGTAGCGGTAGTAACTGTTCCTCCAGCACCCACCGTTATATTTAATGTGCAACCAGTTCCAGTTCCACCAGTGGTTGCGACATTATTAAATGTTCCAGGTGTATAATCGACGCCATTATTATCAATGTGGACTGCATCTACAGCAGATCCTGATACCGCCTCCCCCAGATCAAACCCCCATAATTCTAATAATTCATTTTTTAAAATAAACTTAAATCTTCTTATATCCCCCATTGATATTACATCGGTGTATGAACTATTACTTGCATTCTCTTCAAAATCTACTTCTTTTAATACAGTAACCCCATCACCTTCCGAACCGAGCGATTGATAAACTCGGATAAAATCTTCATCCTCATCTTTATAAACCATAAAATCATAAAAAGCATTTATTCCATCTGGATTTTCACCATTTTCGTGCCACCAAGGTTTCACTACCTCGTACGTCTCGGCACCTATATTATTAGGGTTCCCAGAAAGTTGTAATGGTCTGCACAGACCGACTGCCCAAGTTGTTCCACTGTTGTTTTCTCTATCTTTCGGACTAAATATAAATTCACCACCGCTAGGTGCTAGGGGATAATCTGTTCCGACAAATGTGCAATCTCCACTGCCACCAGTTTTCGTAAGTCTTTTACCATAAGTATCAAGTGTAGTAATACTGGCATTACCAATGGACTCATCACTATAAGCATTCCAGATTGAACTGACTTGGGAACTGTTTTCACTACCATTCGAATTTTTTGAATAATCAATATTAAAACCGTCCAGTGCTTTTGTTGTAGCATCTAATGATAATGAAACATTAACTCTACCATAATAATCAGGATGGAGTGGTGCTTTATTTAATTTATCTTCCAATCTTGTACTAAAATCTGCAGGAGCAAGCGATGTACGGTCATCATCAAATAAATCTACTTTAATAGGAATACTGCTGGAATATTCTTCTATTAATTGATTTTGACTTAATTCTGTACCTAAATAAACATTTATTCTGGATTCTGGTGTAACATCAATATTCTGCGATCTATTAATTTTAACACTTACAACACTGACTTCACTATCTGGAGGAACCTCCACTGGTTTAGTAAAATAATTTTGAAAAGCACTGGGGTTTTCAATCGCCTCCGAGACGTCTCTTTCATTAAACTCTTGCTGACTTGATAGTATGACGAGCGACATTATATATATATAATACAATAAAATAAAAAAATTATATTTATTAATATTATAATATGTCAGACATCAATTCATTAATTAAAAAAGTAGGAGCAATTAAAATATCACCTCCAGATGACGAAAAGAAACAGAAACGAATAAAAGACATTGACGTATTCGGTGTATCTACTGCACCGAATAAAGTAAAGAAAAGAAAAAAACAAACTAAAAAAAGACCTCCGAAGATGCCGAAGGAGTCCGACCTATAACGAACATATCATAACTAAATTATTATAACTATTTTTTAATTCAATAAACTTATTATGATCTCCGCCTTTATCAGGGTGGAGTTTTTTTGCCATTTTATGATACTGGCGTTTTACTTCTTTTAATGTTTTAGGAGGTATTAAACCTAATACCTTCCAATCTAATGATAGTGGGCGATCATCTGGTTCACTTTCTACATAAGTATAACGAAAATCATTAAAACAATTATCGTCATCAAAAAACCCTTTATTAGTCCAGGTGGGTTTATCACCACCAGGTATATAATTATGACAGTCCATATTCATAAACCAGTCTTCTTTCATTTTATTATATTTATTTCTTCTTTTCATTCTATCTCGCTCACACTCCATACAACACCATCCACTATTACTTTTATTTATACCTCTACTGCATACTCCGTACTGTCCATATTTACCAGTTGTATCATATGGGTCATAATCATCGTCATCATAATCGCTGTAATCATCATTAAATATGGAATCCCAACCTTCTGTCATAATATATGACAGATATATTTATTGTATCTTAAACTTAAAATCTGGATGACAATATATGGATGACATTGATTGTATATTTGGATCTATATGTTTTATTTACATTTTTTTATGGTTTTTATTTTACTCATATATAAGCAATTAAAAAATACAAAAATATATCATATGAAAATATAATTTATACAGAAAAAGTTGTAAAATAAGATTACTTGTATATAAGCAATTTATATGCGGTCAAATATATTATTAAATATATCAAGTATATTAATATGAAAAGAACATTTAAAGGCGATTATGTATCTGGTCTTACTAATGAAAAAAAAGTTATAGATTATTTAAATGAAAATGGATATAATTATAAGCAGTACAAAAAGAAAACCGAGTTGTTTGATTTTACAGATGGTCGTAATATATGCGAGTTGAAAAGTCGTAATAATAATTATGATAAATATCCTACAACTATATTCGGACAAAATAAAATTGAAAATTTACAAGATGATAAAATATATTGGTTTTATTTTTTATTCAAAGATGGTTTATATAGATGGAGGTTTAATGAGGATGAATATACCGTTAAGACTAATGGCAGATCTGATAGGGGATGTTATGAATATAAACCCCACTGCAATATAGATATTAAATATTTATCATTAGTAACAAAAGATATATCAAGTTAATCTGGTATTTCTTCAATAAAATCATAATCAATATCCAATATTTTACTTAATATCATTTTATATTCTTCGCTCATTTTATAATTTATATCTTTATCTAAAAATAAATCTTTATCAATAGTATTATTTTTATGTGCTACACATACCATTATCTTTGATATATCTGTTTCACTGCATTTCTTTTCATTAAAGTCAACCATCTTTGAACCTTCACCTCTACTGTTTTTTAAGAACCCACCCATACTTCTAAAATATTTTTTAGTCATAACCATTGTTGCCTCGTGGATCTGACGCTTCGCAGGACATTGAATAGCAGACATTTTAAAGTTATGATAAGGGAACACAAATAACATACCATTACTGCCAACTAAACCACATTTATTTTTTCTCATAGTATCTATTGAATGTTTTAAATATGATGGTAGATATATGTCATCATCATCCATAAAAGCAATAGTATTATTCAAAGCATTTTTTATTAATTTATTTCTTTTTTCACCTATTGTCATTTTTCTATTATTATTATAAATATATTTAAGTCGCACTGGTTTTATGATTTCTTCAATAACTTTAATATTTTTTATAAATGGTTCATCACCATCATCTAATATCTCCCAGATCAATTTATTTTTATCATAATCAAATGACCTAATATTATGAACTGCTAGCGGTATAAAATCTTTTCTATTCCAAGTAGGTGTCAATATTGATATTGTGGGATACTCCATTATATATATATATTATATAAATATTTTTAAACCGATAAACGACCAAGTGCATCTTTGAAAATCTTTTTATCCATTTCACATCCTATAAACTTCCTATTCATATTCATACAGGCAACTCCAGTAGATCCAGATCCCATTGTAGGATCAAAAACAACATCACCTTCTTTACTATAATATTTCAAAACCCAACTCATTAAAGCAACTGGTTTCTGTGTGGAGTGTTTGCCACTTTCACTTTTCACATATAACATACTATCTGGTAGTTGTGGATCGTAACTATTATGAGACACCTGCAGTTCTCCACTTTCTAATCTATTTTTAAAATTATAAACATCCTTCGGAGGATCTCTCATAGCAGGAGGGACATAAACCTTCGCTTCAATATTAGGTTTGATTTCTTTATTTTTAGTCCAATAATTCTTGCCACTTTTATTGACCTTAACAATATAACCAGTTTCTACATATCCGACTGGATGTCCACTTGCTTTTGTTTTAGGTTTAACTGGTTCTTCTGGTTCTGGTTCTGGTTCTTTCACTACACTATCTGGTAGAGGAGGGTCATAACGTTTATCCCTAAATCCCTTTCTTAAACTATCATCTGTTTTATTACTTTCATAACAATCACTTTTTACATTGCCACTTTTTATTACACCTTCACTTTTTATTACACTATCAGGGAGGGGAGGATCATACATACTGTCTCCCTTTCTTGTTTTAAAATCTGTCTTTTTAATATCACCATATATTGTACCATTTAATTCTGTATTTATTACACTATCAGGGAGGGGTGGTTCGTATCTACTCTCGCCTTTCTTTCTTGCTTTAAAATCAACCATTTTAATATCACCATAAGTTGTGTTTTTATATTCTGCCTGTATAACACTATCTGGGAGTGGTGGATCATATATCGGTTTCCCTTTATAAATTTTCTCGCCTTCTTTATTTTTATAAGTAAATTTTTTAAAAGTCGCGTAAATATATTCTTCTTTACTATCTTCTTGTTCTATTATAACATCTTCATTTATAATACTATTTGGGAGTGGTGGATCGTACTGGGTTTTATGACAATTCTTCGGATCTCTACCAACACTTTCGGCATATTGCTCGGTCTGTGGCATATCACCATATATAGTCTTATGTGTCATTTCTTCTTTCACTACACTATCAGGTAGCGGTGGATCATATGCACTGTCACCCTTTCCTTCTTTTCTACTTTTTCTTCTTAAATCACTTCTTTCAAGATTTTTATTTAAATAATCTGGAGTTTTCACCGATCCATATATTGTACCAGATTCCAACTTAACTGAACCATCCGATACAACACTATCAGGTAGTGGAGGATCATATGACTTCTCCGCTCTGGTTTTATAAGATTTTTTATCCATACCATAACAATCAATCGTATTGGAACCATTTATAGTTATATTATTAATATCAGTTTTCTTTTTAATAAACTTATGAGTATGACTTGATAAATCATAAAACGGTAATCTTTCATAAAATACGTATATCATTTCGTGCGACCTTAAAGGCATCTTCCTTGCGGAAAGGAACCCCACTTTTTTTGATTTATGCCATACAATATCATAACGAAATGGACATTTTTTAGGAGCAGATTTAATTAAACTGACTCCGAACTTTGTAGTGGTTGTCATAAATATAGGAGTGTGTAGTTTTTTTACTCTCATCACTTGCTTCCAGAATAAATCCATATCGATTGCTGTATCCCAGTGGCAGTCAGTTTGGGCATATGGTAAATCGCAGAATATTAAATCCACACTTTCATCTGCCATTAATTTCATATGTTCTAAACAATCTGCATTATATATTTCATATTTATTATTAATAATTTCACTTGGATCTTCCATTATATAAAATATTGTATGTTTTAATATTCGCAAATCCATTTTTACATTTTTTTATATGGGTTTATAAATCAATTATAAAATATATATAATATTATAATGATACATAAAACTCATACAAGAAAAGATGTTATAAATATAATTGAAACTTATAATATTAATATTAAATCTTATGACGAATTATCTAAACCATTATTGTTTCAAGAGGTATGGAGTAGAGTAGAAAAATTAAATAGTATTGAACCCACCGACGAAATAGATGATATAGAACATTTAAAATCATATTTAAAAAATGTCAACCAGAATAGAATTAAAATAACAGAAAGGGATAAATACATAGATATAGCAAAATCAATTATATTTTATATAAAAAATGATTGTTTATTATCTTATACTAATTATTTATCGGAGGATGAATTAGTTGCAGACATTAAGATGATATGTAATTATTGTAAACTGCCTACTTGTTTAAGAGCAGTTAATATGTTGAATGGTACAGGAAAGTTTAAAGAAAAGTTTGAACCGATAGTAACTGGAAAAACAAAAGTATTATTAAGAAAAAAAGAACAAGACAGATTATTTCAAGCGAACCGAATAAAAATAAGAACTAAACAAGACAATAACGACCAACCATTTATAATATATTTTGATTAATATTTTTTCTTGTATGTAAGTAATATGAGTAATAAACAAAAATATAATAAAAGATATGGATTTAGTCAATCAAGTTCACATTCAATTGCAGATATATCTAAAAAAACAAAAATAAGTAAATCAATATTACAACAAGTTTATAATAGAGGAATCGGAGCACATAAAAACAATCCAGGTAGTGTTAGAAATATGAAAGGTGTAAAAGGGGGTCCTGGTAAAAAGATGAGTAAAGAGCAATGGGCACAAGCAAGAATATATAGTTTTGTTATGGGTGGGACTACTAGGCGAACCGCCGATAAAGATTTATGGTTAAAACATAAATCGAAAAAGAAAAAATAACATATATATATAATGCCATTAACTAAAACTGGAAAACCAATATTGTATAAACCTTTTAGAGGTAAGTCAACACCAGCAAAAAAGAAATATAGTGTGTATGTAAAAGCAGACAACAAAAAAGGATATAAAACAATTCATTTTGGAGCAAAAGGAATGGATGACTTCCGTAGTGGAACTGCAACAAAAGAACAGCGTAAGTCATATCTGGCGAGGGCAAAAGGTATAAAAAACAAATTAGGACAATTAACTTGGAAAGATAAAAACACCGCTAATTATTGGTCTGTAAAGTATTTATGGAAGGGATAAAAAATATTTATTTATTTTTTTTATATAATACATACAATATATATATAATGCCAAAGAATCCAAAAGGGGAACTGTCAGTTGCAGAAATAAGGGATCTCGCAAGAGCACTCAACCATAAACTACAAATTACAAATATTAGTAAAGCATCAAGAACATCATTAATTAGACAAATAGAAGGAAAGGGATATAGAGTGGATCATTCAAATAAAAAATTAGTATTAGGAAGAGGTAGAGTTCCGAAAGCACCAAAAGAAAAAGAAGTAATGTCAGCAAAAGCACAGCGACGCAAGAACCTTATTAAAAATAAACCTGGACGAG
>Ga0181418_1000180_pt1 | contig 20367 bp, 11 predicted proteins | sample 41SPOviralmetaG_FD_130143 | JGI IMG/M metagenome (GOLD analysis project Ga0181418, IMG submission 130143) | Marine viral communities from the oligotrophic San Pedro Time Series (SPOT) site, San Pedro Channel, CA, USA - 41 SPOT_SRF_2013-03-13 | ecosystem: Environmental > Aquatic > Marine > Strait...
CATGTTTACGATTAGGTAGTAGAATTATAGGTAAATGTATGATGGGCTCAACTTCAAATGCTTTAGACAAAGGTGGAGAAAACTTTAAAAAACTATACAACGCGTCAGATGTCAAGAAAAGAAATAGAAATGGTCAGACAAAGTCTGGACTATACTCTCTTTTTATCCCAATGGAATGGAACTACGAAGGATTTATTGACGAGTATGGAGTTCCAGTCTTTACTACTCCTGATATCGATAGACTCGCACCAGACGGTGAACTAATAGACATAGGCGTAATAGATAACTGGCAAAATGAAGCTGATGGTCTAAGAGATGATCACGACGCTTTAAACGAGTTTTATCGTCAGTTTCCGCGAACGACAGAGCACGCGTTTAGAGATGAAACTCAAAACAGTATATTTAACCTAGTTAAAATATATGAGCAAATAGACTATAACGAAGGTATAGGAAATTCAGCGGTAATATCAACTGGTAATTTCCAATGGGTAAATGGTGTTAAAGACTCTCAAGTTATGTTTTACCCAGATCCAAAAGGTAGGTTTAAAGTTAGCTGGGTACCACCGGTTCACCTACAAAACAATGTTATATTGAAAAACGGTATTAGGTATCCAGGTAACGAACACGTAGGCGCCTTTGGTTGTGATAGTTATGATATATCAGGAACAGTGGATGGAAGAGGATCTAATGGGGCTTTACATGGTTTAACAAAATTCTCTATGGAAGAAGCGCCTTCAAGTACTTTCTTTTTAGAGTATGTGGCTAGACCACAAACTGCTGAGATGTTTTTTGAAGACGTTTTAATGGCTTTAGTTTTTTATGGTATGCCTTTATTAGCAGAGAATAACAAACCAAGACTTTTGTATTATTTGAGAAGAAGAGGTTATAGAGGTTATTCTATGAACAGGCCAGATAAAACGTGGAAGAAGTTATCTGTAGCGGAAAGAGAGGTTGGTGGTATACCCAATTCCTCAGAAGACATTAAACAAGCACACGCTGCAGCAATTGAAATGTATATACAGAGTCACGTTGGGTTACAAGTAAATGGTAACTATGGCACGATGTACTTTAATGAAACTTTGAATGATTGGGCAAAGTTTGATATAAACAAAAGAACGAAGTATGACGCTGCTATTAGTTCTGGTTTAGCTATAATGGCTTGTAATAGACACTTATACGCGCCTAACGCTAAGGTGGAGAGGCAAAAAATAAACATAAGCATATCTAAATATTCAAACAATGGAGATATGTCTAAAATAATCAAATAACGAATATGCATAATCAAGGTGTAACAGGTAGTTTTCCGAGTCAAGTTGTAAGTGATCTAGAGAAGATGACCGGTAAGTATGGTTTGGAGGTTGGAAAAGCTATTGCTAACGAGTGGTTTAATCACGGTGCTTATAACAATAGGTATTTAAACGCGTCTAATAATTTTCATAATTTAAGGTTATATGCTAGAGGCGAGCAATCTATTCAAAAGTATAAGGATGAGTTATCTATAAACGGTGATTTGTCCTATTTAAATTTAGACTGGAAACCAGTTCCAATTATACCTAAATTCGTGGATATTGTTGTAAACGGTATGGCGGAGAGAATGTATGACGTAAAAGCTTATTCGCAAGACCCACATGGCGTATCTAAGAGAACGGAATATATGGAATCTTTGTTAGCTGATTACCAAGCACAACCTTTAAACAAGTTGATCGAAGAAACTTTAGGTTTAACGATAAATGAAAACGACAAATCTCAAATACCTGCCTCTGAACAAGAGTTGGATCTTCATATGCAACTAACTTACAAGCAAGCTGTGGAAATAGCAGAAGAACAAGCTATAAATGTTTTGTTAGAAGGAAATAGATACGAGTTAGTTAAAAAGCAATACTATTACGATTTAGCTACTATAGGTATCGGTGCTGTCAAAACAACTTTCAACCAAAGCGAGGGTGTTAAAGTAGAATATGTTGATCCAGCTAATTTAGTGTACTCGCACACAGACTCACCTTACTTTGAGGATATATACTACGTTGGAGAAATCAAAGAAATACCAATAAACGAATTAGTAAAACAATTTCCACAACTAACACACGAAAACTTAGAGGAAATAATAGATCAAGGTGGTGGAAACCAAAACGTGTACAGGTTTGCGGGTGATGGAGATGCTGATAGCAATAAGGTTTCAGTGCTATACTTTAATTATAAAACTCACATGAATGAGGTTTATAAAATGAAAGAAACTAAAAGCGGAGGAGATAAAGCTATAGAAAAAGATGATTCATTTAACCCGCCAGAAGAAAAAGAAGGAGGATATAGCGCGCTTAAAAGGTGTATAGAGGTGTTGTTTGAGGGCGCCATGATATTAGGTAGTGATAAAATACTTAAATGGGAAATAGCTAGCAACATGATGCGTCCTAAAAGTGATTTTACTAAAGTTAAGATGAACTATGCTATCTGCGCGCCTAGAATGTATAATGGTAAAATAGAATCACTAGTTGGTAGAATAACTGGCTTTGCTGATATGATACAGTTAACACACTTAAAACTACAACAGGTAATGTCTAGAATGACACCTGATGGTATCTATTTAGATGCTGATGGTTTAGCTGAGATTGATTTGGGTAATGGAACAAACTACAGTCCTCAAGAAGCTTTAAATATGTACTTCCAAACTGGTTCGATTATAGGTAGGTCGCTAACGGCTGATGGCGATATGAATCCAGGTAAAATGCCTATTCAAGAAATACAATCAGGAAACGGTGGTGGTAAAATGCAGAGTTTGATACAAACTTACAACTACTATCTACAAATGATAAGAGATGTAACCGGGTTAAATGAAGCTAAGGACGGTAGTACTCCTGATAAATATTCGTTAGTTGGTGTTCAGAAATTAGCAGCAGCAAACTCAAACACAGCAACAAGACACATATTACAAGCGGGGTTATTCTTAACATCTGAGGTTTGTGAGGCTTTATCACTTAGAATATCTGATATTATAGAATACTCTCCAACAAAAGAAGCTTTTATACAACAAATAGGAGCACACAATGTTGCTACATTAAAAGAAATGTCTGAATTACATCTATATGACTTTGGTATCTTTATAGAATTACAACCAGATGAAGAGGAAAAACAGTTGTTAGAAAACAATATCCAAGCAGCGTTAGCACAACAAACGTTAGATATAGAAGATGCTATTGATCTTAGGGAGATAAAGAATATAAAACTTGCTAATCAGCTTTTAAAAGTTAGAAGAAAGAAGAAGCTAGAAAGAGATCAGAAGATGCAGCAAGAAAACATCATAGCACAAACACAGGCTAATACTCAAGCTCAGCAAGCAGCTGCTCAAATGGAAATTCAAAAGAAGCAATCCGAGTCTGAATCTATGCAGCAACTAGAAGAGATAAAAGCTAATTTTGAATCTCAAAGAATGATGCAGGAAACTGAACTTAAAAAACAGTTAATGGATCATGAGTTTGAGATTAAGATTAGAATAGCAAAACTAGAAGCCGATGCTTTAAAAGCTAAGGAAGACGGTAAAGAAGATAGAAAAGACGAAAGAACAAAAATACAAGCAACTCAACAATCTGAGTTAATTGATCAAAGAAAAAACGATTCACCTCCTAAAGATTTTCAAGAGGCGGATAAACCTAATATGATGGATCCATCAGCTATGTTAGGTATGTAACAAATTATTAACTATTATTATATTATATTATGGCAGAAAAAGAAGAACCAAAATTAGACGAAAAAGTAGAAAAGCTTAAGGTTAAGAAAAAACCTTCGGTAAAAAAACAAGTGCAAAGCGACGAACCTATAAAGGTTGACTTAAGCAAACCGGTAGAAACAACAGACGACATTATAAAGGTCGACATGACAAAGCCTGTTGAGGAAAAGGTTGAAGAAATAGTTGAGCAACCAGTCGCAGAAGAACAACCTATAGTAGAGGTTACAAACGAGGTGACACCACCTCCACCACCACCTCAGCCAACACTACCTGAAAACCTTCAGAAGGTTGTAGAGTTCATGGAAGACACTGGTGGAGATTTAAATGACTACATACAGTTGAATCAAAATTATGACGAATGGGATAATGATGATTTATTAAGAGCATACTACAAAGATACAAAACCTCACTTAAACAACGAGGAAATCAACTTCCTTATGGAAGATAACTTTAAGTACGAAGAAAGTTATGATGATGAAAAAGAAATTAGAAGAAAAAAATTAGCGCTTAAAGAGCAAGTTGCCAGTGCTAAAAGCCACCTGGACGGGCTAAAGTCCAAATACTACGAAGATATTAAAATGGGGTCTAAGCTCTCAGAAGAGCAGCAAAACGCCATTAAGTACTTCAACGAGTCGAAAGAGTTAAGTCAGATGCAAGAGCAGGCTAAGTCAGCGTTTTTAAATAAGACTGATGAGGTTTTCAATAGTGAATTCAAAGGTTTTGAATATAAAATTGGAGACAAAAGGTTTAGATACAACGTTAGCGATGCTGAAAAAGTAAAAACTACACAAAGCGACATTAATAATTTCATAGGAAAGTTTCTGAATGAAAAAAATCAAATGGAAAACGCGAGTGGTTACCACAAAGGTTTATTTACGGCAATGAATTCTGATGCAATCGCAAATCACTTTTACGAACAAGGTAAGGCTGATGCTTTAAAAAATAGCATAGCTAAATCTAAAAACATCAGTATGGATCCTCGACAGTCACACGGAGAAAGCGTTCAATCTGGTACTAAGTATAGAGTTTTAGGCGGTGAACAATCTAATACGGCTACATTTAAAGTTAAAAAAAGAAAATAATTAAAAATTAAAAATTAAAAAAGATGGCAATAACAGGAGCAACAAACACTGTGCCAGCTGCAAGAGCGCAGACGTTAGCAAGCAATTACATTGACTTTGCAACGGCTGGAAGTTCAGATGGTTGGGCACAACAATATTTACCAGATCTTATGGAGAAAGAAGCTGAAGTTTTCGGAAACAGAACTATCGGAGGTTTTCTTTCACAAGTAGGAGCTGAAGAGTCTATGGCTTCTGATCAAGTAGTTTGGTCAGAACAAGGTAGATTACATTTATCATACAAAAACTGTACGGTATCTTCTGAGACAATTACAATTGTAGATGAGGTTGATGGTCAAACATCTGCTTCAACTCACGCGATTCGTCCAGGTGATATGGTATTATTAGCTGACGCTAACGTTACAGCAACTGCTTTCGTTATATCAACAGCTGCTGATACTATTACAGTAAAACCTTACACTGCAACTAATTTAGCTGGTGCTGGGATATCTTCAACTTGTTCAGTACTAGTTTATGGTTCTGAGTATGTTAAAGGAGCTGTTGGTAGAGCGGGTGCTAATGCACCAGGATTTAAATCTTACACTAACAAACCAATCATATTAAAAGATAAGTATGAGATCTCAGGATCTGACGCTTCTCAAATTGGATGGGTTGAAGTTTCTGGTGAAGATGGACAATCAGGGTACTTATGGTACTTAAAAGCTTCAGGAGACACTAAAGCTAGATTTGCTGATTACTTAGAAATGGCAATGATCGAATCTGAAAAAGCTACAGGTACTGCACCAGTTGCAACTGAAACTGGAGCTGCTGGTTCTGTTACTGGTACTGAAGGTTTATTTGCAGCTATCACTGATAGAGGTAACCAAACTTCTGGTGTTACTGGTGTTAACGCTGCAACTGATTTAGCTGAATTTGACGCTATCTTAGCTGAGCTTGATAAAAATGGAGCTATTGAAGAAAACATGATGTTTGTAAATAGAGCAACTGCTCTAGCAATCGATGACATGTTAGCTTCTATGAATTCTTACGGAGCTGGAGGTACTTCTTACGGAGTATTTGACAACGAAGAAGATATGGCTTTAAACTTAGGTTTCTCTGGTTTCAGAAGAGGTTCTTATGACTTCTATAAGTCTGACTGGAAATACTTAAATGATAAATCAACTAGAGGTATTATCAATGACACTAACACTGTTGGTGCTGTTAGAGGAGTTATGATCCCTGCTGGTGTATCATCTGTGTATGATCAAAACTTAGGAAAGAATCTTAAAAGACCTTTCTTACACGTTAGATACAGAGCTTCTAATACAGAAAGTAGAAAAATGAAAACTTGGACTACTGGTTCGGTTGGAGCAACTACTTCTGATTTAGATGCGATGGAAATGCACTTCTTATCAGAAAGATGTTTAGTAGTACAAGGTGCAAACAACTTCATGTTGATGAACTAAGCACAATTATTTAAAGAGTCGGGGCTTCGGCCTCGACCCTTTTATTTATTAATTTTATTATATATTATATTATGGCAAAGAAAAAAGAAGTAAAACAAGAGGTGGTAGCCGAAGAGGTTACTAAGGTTGTAGAGCAACCAAAAAAAATAGTAGTGGAAAAACCGCTACCTAAAAAAGATACTTGGGAAATTAAAGATAGAGTTTATAGGTTGAAAAACGGAAAAAGCCCATTATCATACATGATCAAATCCGCGGACATATATTATTTTGACGAGGAGAAAGGTTATGAAAGAGAGTTGAAGTACACTAAAAACCAAAGAACGGTTTTTGTTGACGAGTTCAAAGGTGATGCTAGATTAGCTCACATTATATTTAGAGACGGAGTTTTAGCTGTACCTAAAAATAAAGTAACGTTGCAAAAACTTTTATCTATATATCACCCTTTAAAAGATAGGTTATTTTACGAGGTTGATAAAGTTAGAAATGCAGAGACTCAATTAGATTGGTTAGAATTTGAAATAATGGCTTTAAACGCTGCTAAAAACTTAGACATTGATATGGCTGAAGCCGTACTACGCGTTGAGGTTGGTTCTAAAGTGTCTAAGATGAGTTCTAAGGAGATTAAACGTGATCTGTTATTATATGCTAAGAAAAACCCAAAGTTATTCTTAGAACTAGTTACAGATAAAAATGTTGTTCTTAGAAACTTTGGTATCAAAGCAACTGAAATGGGTATCATTAAACTATCTCAAGATCAAAGAAATTTCACTTGGGCGTCTAACGATAGAAAGCTATGTACAGTTCCATTTGACGAACACCCTTACTCGGCTTTAGCCGCTTGGTTTAAAACCGACGAAGGAATGGAGATTTACTCCAGTATTGAAAAAAGATTAAATTAATCTAACTGTAGATGCAGTCGCTCTACGGGGCGATTGCAAACTACAAACTAAAAAGAAATTATGCCCAACGTAGATACAGTATACCAAAGAGTATTAGCGCTAGCTAACAAAGAGCAAAGAGGTTATATAACACCTCAAGAATTTAACTTGTTAGCCAATAAAGCTCAGCTTATTATTTTTGAACAATATTTTTATGATATTGATATTGAACTCAACGAGATGGGTGCCAAACAAGCGCCAGGAAATAGCACCGAATATAGTAATAGAATAGATATTTTAGCAGAAAAAATAGCCCCATTTGAGCGGTTCGAAGTAGATATGTCTGCTGTTGCTGGTAACAAGATTTCACTACCAACTATAGGTGTAGGTGGGGTTATTGCTGCTGTGCACAAGTTAGGCACGGTATTTTATAACGCGGGTGTTTATAATGTAGAGGTCGAAAGAGTTGAGAAGAATGAATTACCTTATATGGAGAGAACAGCTTTAGCCGCTCCAACCAACGAAAGACCCGTTTACCTAAGACAAAGAGATGGTATTATTAAGTTGTATCCAGAATCACCGACAGTAGCCTATACGACGGCTAATGTAACTTGCAACTACATAACAAAGCCAACACCGGTTATTTGGGGTTATACAGTCGTAAACAATCAAGCTATGTACGATGCTACGACATCTACAGATTTTGAATTGCACGGATCTGAAGAAACTGATTTAGTTTACAAGATATTAGAGTTAGCTGGTATTACTTTAAACAAACCAGGTTTAGTTCAAATGGCAGGAGCAGAAGAAAATGAAATAATAGCTAAAAAACAATAATAAATGGGATTAATAACACAAACAGGACAACAGTATTATAGTACAGCCTCGCCAACTCCGTTTGGTGATTATCAATTTACATCTTTAGAGCATATTATCAATCAGTTTATTATAGCTTACGTTGGTGAGGATAAGATTATACCTAAGGTAAAAAGAACTGATGTTGCTTTTCACGCTCAAAGAGCTTTGCAAGAATTATCTTTTGATACATTTAAATCTACAAAGTCTCAAGAGATAGTTTTACCATCATCACTAACCATGAAGCTGCCACAAGATTATGTTAACTATGTTAAGTTTACGTGGAGCGATTCAGCGGGCATAGAACATGTTATATATCCAGCAGCAAAAACTTCAAACCCACTTCAAGTACAGCAAGATGCAGCGGGTACTTATCTTTATGATAGCACCGCTTTAGATGTTGATAATACATCGACTACTAATGCAAATTATCAAGCAGCTACACCTAACGATCTTGATGATTCTGCTAGCGACGAGATATACGCGGCTTTAGCTGGTCAAAGATATGGTATTGATCCTCAATACTCCCAAGTAAATGGATCGTTTTTTATAGACGAACTAACGGGATTAGTTCACTTTAGTTCTAATATTGCTGGAAAAACTGTGATAATAAAATACATAAGCGATAGTCTTGGAACAGATGCCGAAATGAAGGTTCATAAGTTTGCTGAAGAAGCGATGTATAAATGGATAGCACACGCTATACTATCTACAAAAGCAAATGTACAAGAATATATCGTACAAAGATTTAAAAAAGAAAGATTTGCTGAGGTAAGAAAAGCTAAATTAAGATTATCTAATATTAAATTAGAAGAGATTACTCAAATTTTAAGAGGTAAATCGAAACAAATAAAACACTAATTAAATGCCAGAGTTAAAACGTAACTTTACGAAAGGTCGAATGAACAAAGACCTTGACGAAAGAATGGTACCTGACGGCGAGTATAGAGACGCTTTAAACGTTGAGATTTCAACATCAGAAGGCTCTAACGTTGGTACTATCCAAACTTTAAAGGGTAATACAAACGTCATCACAGGTACTGTTTTATCAAATCTAACCGCGGGCACTAACCTATTTAGCAATGCTAGTTGTGTTGGTAGTATCGTTGATAATAAGTCTAACAAGTTGTATTGGTTTGTGGCTGATTCTGGTATAAATTACGATGCTAGTTGGTCCACTGGAAACTCGGCTAACAATACTTATTCCCACGCTGAACAAGATGCCTCTGGAACAGTTAGTGTTGTGCATAAAGTTTACTCTGATTATATTTTAGAGTACGACGATAATGCAAAAGAGTGTAATTGGATTGCTGTAGAAAACTACAAAGTAGAAACTGTTATATCAAATGACAGTCATAGTACTGGTACTACTCCAGGAGATCATTTACATGTTAGTAATCTTGGTTTACCTGGAGACATACGACCAGTTGGAATACAAGTTGGTATGGACGTTTTGGTTAATGGTATAAACACTAGAATAACAAAAATAGAAGAAGATGACACTGGTAGTTGGAATGGTTGGAGAGTTTATACTGAGCATGCTGCCGCTGACTTTCCTGGTTTAGGAACTATTACCGCTGGTACTAGTATTACTTTTACACTACCAAAAGAAAAAAGAGCTTTAGGGTTTTCTCACTTTGCAAACACTAGGCCTGGTAAACTTATAACCGGTATAAACGTTATTGATGATCTTTTATTCTGGACGGATAATTTAACAGAGCCTAAAAAAATAAACATAGAAAGGTGTAAGTACGGATCGACATACGGACCGCACGATAACTCAGCGTCTACACAACCTAGTGCTACCGCGCTATTCCACTCTTCCGTGTCTGGTGTTATAGTTAACTCAACATATGGAACTAGAAAGTACCCAACATTATTAATAGTAAACGGTTTAATACCATCAAGCGACAATTATAGACTAGCATTAAAAACTACTTATGCTTCTGCTATTTTATATCCTTTTTTATCTTACCAACACACAACAGTAATTAAAAAATCTCCATTAACTCCTTTGAAGCTAACTATGTCCAAAGCTTCTAACTTGCAGTCTAATTTACTTGATTCCAAGGATGGCGTTTTAGTTGTAGATACTAATATTACCCTTGATGAGGTTGCACCTGGAAGCGGTACTTCTAATTACTTTTTTGATAACTTTGGTGTAAGACACCCAAGTGGTTATACTGGTTTAGACACTATTACCTTTCCACAGGTAATGGATTGGAAGGAGAGTGATATTATCGAGTTTTACCCAACCAATGACGATGCTGGTTTTGAAGACGAAGCTTTAGTTACTTTAGAAATAACTAGCGCTGTAAACGGGGTGACTTTTGGGTTCGAGATACAATCTATATCATCAGCAGTGTTACAATCTTTTCGTAATTGGAATGTTAAGTTGCAAGGTAAAGATCCTTTATTTGAGTTTAAATTTCCAAGATTCGCTTATAGGTGGAGATACGAGGATGGTGAGTACTCTACTTACTCGCCTTTTTCTGAAGTAGCGTTTTTACCAGAAGAATTTGATTATTTTCCAAAAAAAGGTTTTAACCTTGGTATGACAAATAACTTGAGATATTTACTACTTTCTAATTTCAAACCAACAACAATGCCACTTGACGTTGTTGAGATAGACATTGTATACAAGGAATCAAACTCACCAAATATTTATACTGTTGAAACTATAAAGTCTCCAAGTTTTCGTGTTGAAAGTTTAAACACTATAGATTTTGACGGGGACGATGGGTGGAAGGGTTTAATTGAGGGAACTTCTGGTACTAGTGTGGAGGCTCCAAATACTTTAGAAGAGGTAATGGAGGTGGTTGGAATAAACACTTTCTCTGGAGATTATGTTTATCAAAATGGAACATACTACATTGGGGTTGAGTCTCTTACTAACATGAGAGTAGGTAGTGTTATTAGATGGCCGAATCTCAACCCTCAGATACCAACAGCACTCACCGCAAACGTCGTTGTTACTGAAATTATACAAGAGGCTTATACAGAGGTGGATCCCTTAACTGGTTTAACAGTAAGTGGAGTACGCGATTATATATCATTAAATCATAACGACCCAACAACCCCTACAGCTGTTACGATAAATAGCGCTAGTAATTGGTATACAGCTGGCACAGAGATATTAGCATACGATATGCAACCTAGAAGACCAGCGGTTTATTTAGACCACCCACAGGGTTCTCTAGAAGTAAAGACTGATATGATTCATGCTACTTTACCCGCGAATCAATTGCTAAGGCCTTGGGACAATGTACCTAGAAAATCACTATCGCAAGAGGTTAGTGGGAATAGAGTTGTTTATGGTAATTATGTTCAAAATTACGATTTAAAAGATGTGACGGGTAAAATTGTTAAACAGGAATTTAAAGTTGCAAGTGGATATAGAAAAAATATTCGAGAAAACATAAGGTACAATGCACAGACAGCTTTGTTAAACCCTACGACTGGAGCCACTATTCCTTGGTGGCACTCATTAAACACGATACCGCTAGCTGCGGCAGAGCCAGAAAGATCTATAAAATCTATACGTGATTATCAAATTGGCGTTGTTTTTTCTGACGAGTTTGGAAGACAGACGCCAGTACAAACCCACGAAACTGGAGTTTTAAAAATTCCTAAAGCACGTGCTATTAATTACAACGGTTTGAATATTAAGTTAAAAAGATACAATTATCCAGAGTGGGCAACACACTATAAGTATTATATAAAAGAAAACGCTAACGAGTATTATAATTTAGCAATGGATCGTTTTTACGACGCTGAAGATGGTAATGTTTGGTTATCATTTCCTTCTTCTGAAAGAAACAAGGTGGACGAAGAGACTTTTTTGATACTTAAAAAACAACATGATACCGATGTTTTTGTAAAAGAAGACGCTAGGTATAAGATATTAGCTATAGAAAATGAAGCTCCTGACTTTGTAAAAACAAAATATGATACTTTTGGTATAGTAAGCATCGACCCGTGGCCGACGACTGGAGAACCGAGATTCCAAAATCTTCACATTGACATTCCTAGTTCGCATTTTGGTAACGGTGGGGCTTTTTATGGTGCCACTAGTGCTACAGATAGGGTTATGCGAATATTAGATGCCACTAATATATCGCGATGGTACAACATCGTGAGTATAGAAACTTACGGTGGCAACAAAAGGGTTAGAGTAGAAAAGAACTTTGAGATAGACATGGCGTTTACCACAGACGACAATACGAATACCGGCGCTATAAACCCAAATTTATCCGTTGAAATCGCTAAAAAAGTAACTAAAATACTCCCAGAGTTTGAGGGAAGGTTTTTTGCGAAGATTTATAGAGATGCTGTTGTTGAGAAAAATATACTTGCTTTTACTGCAAATAAAGACTATATTACAACTACACTACTAAAACTAGGACACTCTGATAACATTACAGATGCTAAGAACCGTTGGAGATATACGTATAGCGGTGTGAGTGATTTTGGGGGAAGATGGTGGTGTTCCCACGAAGATCCTTACAATGTGCTTGAGGATTTTGACGGTTCTCCCGTACTATATGGGCTAAGAAGTAGTACCTTAGATGTTCAAATACACTGGGGTTGGGAAGGCACGGAACATTGGGGTATAACTAGGCATGGTAATAATTTTAGAGCAACCAACGCGGTTAAAGATCAAGCCACTAAACTGCGTAATGGTGGGCAGTTATTTAGATGGAAAGGAGATACAACTGTGTATAGGGTCGTAAAGGGTAAGGAAAGAGGACAGCGTAATTACAACAAATCAAAATATGCCTCTAATCATAGTGTTGCTATAAGAATGTACTTTGAGCCAAAAGTTGGTGATACGAGTGGAATTAATAACACCGGTTTAGACGCGGTTGGACAACCGTGTTCGGGTTATGATCCTAGATACAAAAACGCAGAAGGAACCACTGGTGGCGCTTATAAAGACATTACCTTTTCATCAACTTGGAGTAAATCAGCTTGGATATACAACAACTTAAGCACCGCATCTTACAATAGAAGTATAGAGTTTTTAGAGGAGTTTATTCCAAATAACAGTTACAGTAGTGATAACCCAGCTATATGGGAGACAGAACCAAAAGAAAATGTTGATGTTGACATTTACAATGAAGCAAGTGAATGTTATCCTATTAGAGACGAGTGGAACCCTTACTTAAGTCAATTTACTTCTCACACTTATTACAATAGTTGGAATCCAATTAGTTATTATAATTGTTTTTCTTTTGCTAATGGTGTTGAATCCAATAGAATCAGAGATGACTTTAACGCTGTTACAATAGACAAGGGACCTAAAGTATCTACCGTGTTAGCAGAGCAGTATAGAGAAGAGCGTAGGAAATCTGGTTTAATTTATTCTGGTATATACAACTCAACAAGTGGTGTAAATAGATTGAATCAGTTTATAATGGCTGAGAAGATTACAAAAGATTTAAACCCTACGTATGGTAGTATCCAAAAACTATGGTCAAAAGACACTAGTTTGGTTGCCTTCTGCGAAGATAGAGTAATAGGTATAACCGCTAATAAAGACGCTTTATATAATGCTGATGGAAACCCACAACTTATCGCTTCGGACAAAGTGCTTGGGGACGCAAAACCTTACACTGGTGATTTTGGTATATCTACAGACCCAGAATCATTTGCCTTTGATCAATATAGAGCTTACTTCACCGATAAATCTAGAGGGGCTGTTATAAGATTTTCTCAAAACGGTTTAACACCAATATCCGACATGGGTATGAAAGATTACTTTAGAGACGCTTTTCAGTTTCAAAATATTGATTTAAACGGTAGTTACGATACTAACAAAAGATTATACAACTTAAGCGTAAAACTAGGTTCAACTGCAACCTCAGAGACAGCTGGATGTAGTGATGGTATGGACGTAGCGTTTATAATTGATTACACCTCTAGCATGGAGAATGCTATTGAAAACGTGAAAACTGGAGTTGCCGCAATAGCGACACACATATCAACGTTAAGCACTTCTAACGACTATAGATTAAGTTTATCGATACATGATGAATACGCTACAGAGGCCCCGTACGATAGTACAGAGCCGTTGTATTTAGCGCTTCCTGATTACACAAACTTACCCGCGAGTCAAAGAAGCGTGACAACAAGTGCTGCTACTAGTACAACTGGTATCGCGTATGGTGGTGGTGGATTTAACAGTCAAGTCTACGGTGGTACAAGAACCTATTACAGAACAGCGTTGGAAATGTTCAGTATCAACAACGAAGCTTCATTCTCATCGCAACTCGCTAAATTAAATACCGCCGCACTTCCTCTTGGTTGGGGGTGGGGGCACAACATGCCAGAGTCAACTGACACATTAGTAGAGATGGTTGCAAACGCAGCTTTTACTGGACAGTGGAGAAGTGGTGTTGCTAAGTATATCGTAATAATGACAGACGCTAATCCCGCTGGTGAAGACGATTTTTTTGACTCTGCTGACACGGTTATTTTAGCCAATTTAGCCGCTGACTTAGTAGCGCAAGATATAAAGGCAATAGTTGTTGGTCTGGGGGTAAATATGCCAGATGATATTGTTATAGGGGCTACACCTACGTATCCTTGGAGAGATTTTGCAGATGCTACTGGTGGTATTTGGGACGACGCCGTTCCTAACGGTTACAGCACAGCTGTTATTGACGCTTTATCAGACCTGTGTGATATAACCATCAGTCCTTCTATCAACACAACTCCACCAAGCTTTATTACTACGGTTAGTTTTAGCGAGGATTCAAAAGGTTGGACAAGTTTTAAATCTTGGCTACAAGAATCTGGCGCAAGTTTAAACAACAAGTACTTTACTTTTAGCGGAGCAGCATTGTATCAACATCACAGCAACGAAACTAGGAATAATTTTTACGGTATACAGTACCCTTCAACTGTATGTGTTATTTTTAATGATATGCCGGGTAGTGTTAAAAACTTTAGTTCACTAAGCTACGAGGGTAGTCAATCAAAAATTGATATAAACATTACTGATGGAGAGTATTACAACAACGCAGCTGTGGATGGGTGGTTTGCAGAGTTGATAACAACAGACCTAGAAACAGGGTTTATACCTGAGTTTAAAAATAAAGAAGGTAAATGGTTTAATTACATAAGAGGGAATCAAACCAACAACTTATCTAATCTTGATGTAAGTCAATTTTCAACACAAGGTATTGGTAGACCTTCGGTTGTCGCTACGACGCAGGATCCTAGAGTAGATAAATATACATTAACAATCCAGGATACTGGAGATACAGATTAAATAAATGGCAAATAACTATACAATAACATCTAGTGTTACGCAGGAGAATGTTGGTGATTCAGTAGTCAATGGAACCATACCCTCGAGTGTTGAGTTAACTATAACACCAGACACAGGTTTTGTTTTACAAGCTTCCGATTTTAGTATAGGAACAACCTTACCAATAGAGGTTGCTTCTGTTTCCTTTGCAGACACTGGAACAGCTTTAGACCCAACAAACACAGTTGTAGCTACAGTTAATCTAGCTAGTTGGTATACCATGCCTAACAACTCAGATGTTATCAATATTGATATTGACGGTAGGACACAAGGTTTTAAACCAAGATTAAACTTTACGTCTGTTGTGGCAGTTGATGCTAATTTTAATGCGGTTTTGAGTGCTGAGGGTGGAACTGGAAGTATTACCTCATCAACCGTTGACTCGATCAAAACAGACACTTATTCAGGAATGGTTGACCAAAATAAGAACACTTTGGTGTGTACAATGAACATAAGTTTAGCTGATAGCCTAAAACACATGGCAAGTCAACCTTCTTACAGGTTATCTTCTAGTGACAGTTCTAGGTGGGGCTCTACAACCTCCCCTACGTACGACAGTGAAAACCAGCTTACAGGTATAGTGTATAGTTTTTACTATAACATGGGTGGTAGTGATATAGACACGTCTCTTGGTGAGAGTATAATATGGTCGCTACCGTCTGTTGTCGAAAACAACAAGACCATAAAGCATATTAGTGGCGCTTATTACACTAATTATGAGAACGAATCCATATTACCAGCAGAAAACACCGACCTACAACTAAACGTTGTGGGTAGTGAAACTGGTGATTATGATATAAAAATTGAAGATACAAATGGTTTAACTTACGATTTTAGCACAAACACCTTTACAAGAGAACAAACGTCTTCTGGTATACAGCGGATATATTCTAAAGAACAACAGGAACTACTCGGCCGAGTTGCGTATTTAAATTCACACACTATAAGTTTTCCTGCTTATTTCAAGGAATCTGGATATGATTTTCACTTCAAAACAACTATAACTCCATCCGATTGGTCAAATGCAAGTGGAACTAGTACTGATCCTCACGTTATAACACTAAGGCAATTTGGAGAGGTTGACTGCGTGTTGTCCACAACAGCCGGAACGTACGGTACGACTGTTGCTGATACTGTTATAAAAAGCATAACAAACGGAATACCACTATCCACATTATCAAGCTTTATTCCAGCTGACTTCCCAACAAGAAGTACGAGTAATAATGGGTATTTCTCGTCAACACAAGCTTTAGGGTATACTGTTAATGGTACGGTTTCTTCACATACCCACGTTAGCACGTCTGTTGTCTTAACGGCAACATCGGCTACTTTAAAACTACAAACCGGAGATAGTGTTACCGGCACGGGTATTGCCACAGATACAACGATAACAGTTGACGGCACTAGCACTATTGTTTTAAGCAAATCGTCTACCGAAACTATTACTGGTACACTAGTATTCACAAGAACAGTTGGTATATCTAGACAACCTTTAGCTACGGATATACACAATGTTATCCCAACCGCTTCATACAGTCCATATTACTATGATTTTAGTGTAATAGAGAGCACGACAAACTCCACGTTGGTAAAAGTAGACCCTACAGATGCAACTAATATCTCTGTAGGTATGCTTGTGGAGGGTTATAATGTAATAGGTTACCCAACGGTAGTATCGCATTCAAACGGTATTGTAGAGTTGTCACAAGCACAAACAATATCTATAGGAGAAAACTTAACTTTTTCTGCTGGAAGATCTTTAGATATAAGTAGATTAGAAGTGACTGGGGCTGGAACAGCAGCTTGTAAGTTGATTGTGGAGGGAAGCGTGCTTAGAATGGGTTATGGCGACACTTTAGATGCTTTGATTTTAGCTAACTTTATAACAACATACGCAGCACCTACAATAGTAGCTGCAACAGCAACTTGTACACTTGACAGTAGTATTACTATAGAACCTTTGTCCGGTTGTACTACTCATACTGGCGTGCTTACGATAGAAGCTATTGGAGTGGTAGGGAAAGGTAATGCTAAGATTAGCGATAACAAGCAGTCTATACTATACGTTGCTCCAACAAGTGGTAGCTCTGATACTATAACATATACTATAAGCGATGGGGTTAGCGCGACTACAAGTGCTCAAAACATCGTGGTAACTTTAAGACCTTAAATATGCCTACATTAACATTAACTTTTCCACAACAAATACAAGTATCAACTCAAGTAGGTGATATGGTTTTGTACTGCAATCCAAGCTCTACGGCTGCAAATGGTTTTTCTACATCAGCTCAATCAGACGTTGTTATGATAGGGCCTTGTTTAACTATTGCTGGCAATCGATTGTCTATGACTGTAGATTATGTAACTGGAACAGTGCTGCCAACGAGTAGTAGTTTTATATTGTTTAGCAAAGATAAGTATTCTAATCCAAGTGGTTTGTTAGGGTATTATGCTGAGGTGTGTTTTAAAAACACCTCCTCAACTGAGGCTGAGTTGTTTGGTGTAAACGCTGATATGTTTGAAAGTAGTAAATAAACAGCAAAAACTGTGACTATAAGCATATTAAATTAAATTAAATGGCTGACGAACAAGAGATAATAAAAAGAGAGAACCAACTACTAGCAAGAAGTAAAATTTTAGATGTAGAAAACGCTTTGCTCGAACTTGTAGATGGGGTGAATATCGTAAAAGGAGATTCTGACGTATGTCCTTTAAAACATACTTTTACAGAAGGTATATACGTGAGGCAAATGTCTATGAAAAAAGACTCTGCTGCTATAGGTAAGATACATAAAGATGATCACGTTTGGTTTTTAATGTCTGGAAGTATATGTGTAGCATCGGAAACTAGTTCTGAAAACTATGAAGCTCCTTGCTACGTAGAGGCTCCAGCTGGATCTAAGAGAGTTTTGTATGCAATTGAAGATTGCGTTTGGGTGAATGTGTATCCTAACCCAACAAACACAGAGGATTTAGAAGAATTAGAGGAGATGATTATAGCTAAGGACTATAACGAATTTGAAGAATATATGAATAATAAAAACAATACAATATGAGCTGGGTAATGGTGGCGGTAACGGTTGGTACCGCGGTATATAAAGGTGTAGAGGCGAGAAAAGACCGTAAAGCAAGAGAAAAAGAGCAAGAGAGGGCTAACAAGGAAATGGCAAACCAAAAAGCTAAATTACAAGCTTTAGACATGAGTAATCCTTACGCTAACATGCAAAATACTATGGAGGATTTAACCATCAACCAACAGCAAGTTGACTATCAAACCCAACAAAGTCAAATTAACCAAGCTAACACATTACAAGCTATGCAAGGAGCTGCGGGTGGTAGTGGCATTGGTGCTTTAGCTCAATCACTTTATAATCAAGGGGCTAAAACATCTCAACAAATTGGGGCTGGAATCGGCCAACAAGAGAGAGCAAATCAATTATCAGCGGCTCAAATGGAATCTAGTATACAAGACAAAAAAGCTCAAGGTAAACAATGGTCTATCAATAAACAACAAGAAGCAATCACGGGTCAACTGACAGCGGCTAGAGCAGATAAAGCTTCAGCTGATACAGCTGCTAATGTAGCCGCGACAAACCAAGCAAACGCTAACCAGGAATTAATAGGGGCTGTTGGTTCTGGAGTGCAAACAGGTGTATCAAATAGACAGGCTGGTGGAACTTTCTGGAACGCTAACGGTTAAAATAAACAAACATGGGAAAAAAGAAAAATAAGAAATCAGAACCTTTAAAAGCAACAACATTTGATATTGCAAATTATGGTGTAACCAAAGCGTCTACAGCTAAAAGCGGTACATCATCAACGTCTTTTACTGGTGGTACTCCAGATTGGGATAAAGTTACCTCTGCTAAAACCCACATGGAAAACACAATGAAATTGCAAGAGCAAAACCGTAAATCTGTGGCTGATAAAAAAGCAGCGCGTGAAAACAACGAGGAGGTAAAAGAAACTACCAACAAAGAGGAAGTTAAAACAACTGCAGCTGAAGAAAAAGCTACGGTTGAAGGAGAGACTCCAGTTGAGGTAGGAAATGAAGAGGTAAAAGATGAAAAGGAAAAAGAGGGAGATGTTGAAGATGATGTTGTTGGGGATGATGTTGTTGAGGATGATCCCGTTGAGCTTAGTGAAAAAGAGTTGACATCAGACGTTTATAATGTAAAAACAGCTACCAAAATTTCTTTAGCAAATCTTTTTAAAAATGGAAAACTAAAGAAAGGTAAACCACAGCACTCTAAAGAAGTACAAGCTAGAATGAAAGCTGATTACAGATCGGCGAAAAACGAGATAACAAAATTAAAAAGGGATAAGAAAAACAGAAATAGCGAGGCGTCAAAGAAAAGAATAGAAGAGTTAGAAGAAATAGTCAAGAAAAACAACTATAAAAGCCGAAACATAAACTTACTAACAGTAACACTACCTAATGGGAAGAAAGAAGAAATGACAGCCGAAAGGTTTGAAACAGAATACGCTGATGTGTTTGATTTGAAAGACAAGAGTGGTAGAAAGTATAAAGGAGGTTCAGTTAGAGGTGGAAGAGATTACATGTCGCCAATTGAATTCCGTAGCCCAATGAAAGATTTAGTACGAGGTATACATCCACATAATGATGATCATAGAGCGTATGATAAAGGTGAGGGTCCAGATCCACACGCGGAAGAAAAGCCAGCTCCAACTAAATTTAGATCACCATTTGCTAGAAGATCTAGAGGTTACTTAAAAGTTCGTGAAAACTGGGCGCCACAACAGTCAGCGCCAATGAACCACGGTTCGTTTGAAGATTTTCAGCTTGGTAGAAACGGACACAATCCAGATACTATGTCGAGTAAGCATGAGGATTGGCACGCAAAGCAATCAGGTGAAAAACCACCGATGAATTACGGTAGTCCTTTACACCAAGAACAAACTGGTATGGAAAACCCACAGTTTGGCAGTATATGGGATAAAATTGAGCACTATGGGCCCGACATGGAGGAGAAAGTTGATAAATTTATACAACACGTTAGTTATAATCCTGACGCAGAAAAACCAATTAAGTCCATGCAAAACCAAGAATGGG
>Ga0181418_1000181_pt1 | contig 20340 bp, 18 predicted proteins | sample 41SPOviralmetaG_FD_130143 | JGI IMG/M metagenome (GOLD analysis project Ga0181418, IMG submission 130143) | Marine viral communities from the oligotrophic San Pedro Time Series (SPOT) site, San Pedro Channel, CA, USA - 41 SPOT_SRF_2013-03-13 | ecosystem: Environmental > Aquatic > Marine > Strait...
ATGGGAAAGTATGGGATCTGATATGTCTGGATATTCTAAACAAGAAATGATGTTTGCTGCAATGCATCATGATTTAGGTAAATGCGGATTTCCAGGAAAAGGAAGAGAAGTATATCAAGTAGAAACATCAGATTGGCATAGAAAAAATATGGGAAGAATGTATAAGCATAATGAAAATATTCCTTTTACAATGGTACCAGATCTTTCAATATATTTACTTCAAAAATATCAAGTAGAAATGTCATGGAATGAATTTCAGGCTATTAGAATACATGATGGTATATATGACGATGCTAATAAACCATATTTTATTGCAAGATCGGCACAAGCTAAACTAAAAACTAATTTACCTTTATTATTACATCATGCAGATCATATGGCATCTCAAATAGAATATGAAAGATGGAGATCACATAAAAATAACTCACCTAATCCGGTTAGTTCTAAAACAAAAGCTACTAAAAAAACTGCTATTAAAAATTTAGCAGAACAAAATCCAGATATTGACAAATCAATTACCGATATATTTAAAACTTTCGGAGACTCATGATTACAATTATTTTTTTCATATTAGTATCAGGTATTGCTGCATATTTTATATATAAAGCATACACATTAGCTGGTGAATTATCAGATCAAGAAGATTATATAAATGAATTAGAAGATTATTCTCAATATATGTATAATCAAATTGAAGCTTCATATAATCAATTAAAAAGAATTGATAGTAGAGGATCGTTTGAATCTGACGATGAAACTGGAACAGTATTTGAACAATTAAAACAAGTAGTAACAAACTTAAAGAAAGAATTTAATGCCGAGAAAGAAAAAAGCTAGTAATAGATACTGGACTAAAGTAACTGAATATTCAGTAGCTGCTTATAATCGTTGTGATGATCATCAAATACTAAAAGAAAAGATATATAGACGATTTATTCATCCTGCCTTTATGAAATTATCAGAAAATCTAATTAATAAGATGAAATGTGATTATATTGATTCATCTTTTAAAGATCTACAAACTGATTTAGTTACTTATTTAACAATGCGATTAGATAAATTTAATCCATTGGCCGGTAAAGCATATTCATATTATACAAGAACATCATTTAATTATTTAATTGCTGAAAATCAAAAAGGATATTCAAAGTTAAAGAAAGAGTCTGAACCTATCAATGTTGATGAAGAAAGAAATATACCAACAGAAATGCATAACATGGAAATGCAAGAACTTTTAAAGTATTTTATGAATGCATATGTTGAATATTGTTATGACAATATAAATAGAATATTTACAAATCAGTCTGATATACATGTAGCTGATTCAATATTACATTTATTTGAAAATCGTGAAAATATAGAGCAATATAATAAAAAAGCACTATATGTATTTATACGTGAGCGTACGGGTCTTCAAACTAATAATATTACTAAGGTAATTAAAGTCTTAAAACAGATATATACAATAAAATTCAAAGAATACGAACAAAATGAATTCGTTAATTTACCCTTTTAATATTTATATTTAAAAGGATCATATAATGGATATTAAAGAAGAATTATTTAAAGGAGTCAGTTTTTCTGATTTAATGTCAAATGTTTATCATAATTCTAAAAAGAAAGATAGACAAATAAATCAGTTAATATCACAATTACAGCCGTTAATACGAAATGCATCGGATGCTACTATAATAGTTCCTTTAATTAAAGAATATTTAGATGTTGCAGTTAAAAATGATGATCATATAGTTAAATTAACTGCTATTACTCAACGTTATATTTCAACTACTCAAACTATTTCTGGAGAATCATCTTTATTAAGTGAATCTGAAAAGAAAGAATTGTTAGGAATGGCATCAAAAGAATTTGAAGATGAATTAACAGACGAAATAGAAAAAATAGAAGAAGAAGATAAAGAACTTCAGGAAAAAATTCAAAAAGCTAAAGATTTAGTATCAGGAGATAATCATGGCTAATCCGTTTAGAGTTACATTTGAAATTGCAGAAGTCATAGACGTTGAACAAATTCGCACAGGTGAAAATCAAGAAAATTTATATTCTGTATCTGCAGAAATATATAATACTAGTACTGTACAACATGACGTTCAAGTAAGACCAGCTTCGATTAACATGCAAACGCCTCCTACGGTAGGAGAAATAATTTTAATATTTAATGGACCAAATCAATATAGTGGACGTAATAATGTAGAATTACAATGGTATTATTTATGTACATTACCAATACAATCCTCTATATATAAAAATGTTCTACCTAGTACAGATAAGTCAAATGTAAACGAAAATGTATTACCAACAAAAACAATAAATCCATTACAAGCATTTTCTGGAGATACATTAATTCAAGGAAGATTTGGAAATTCTATACGATTAGGAAGTTCAGCAATACAAAAAGATGTATCTCAAACTTCTATTATGCCTAGTTGGTTTGGAAATAATTCTACTAATAAATTAAATTCTGATCCCATTATTATTCTATCAAATACATCTAAACATTCTAGTAATAATCAAGATCCATATGGACGAAAGTATTCTATAGAAAATATTGATACAGATGCATCATCATTATATCTAACTACAACACAACAAATAAACAATTTATCATTAAATAAAAATACAAATAAATCAGGTGGATATTTAAATTTTAACCAATCACAATTAATTGGCACAGCTGATAGAATATTATTAAGTTCAAAAACAAATAATATAATATTAGATTCTTCAAATCGAATAAGTTTAAATGCAGACGAAATATTATTAGGATCTGAAGATGCTGCAGAACCAATGGTGCATGGAAAAGAATTAATTGAAATATTAACATTAATAATGAATTCAATTCAAGCCGGAATGTTTGGTAGTGGAGGAATATATTCACTTCCAGCAGATAATACATCAATTGATGGAGCTAGAAAAAAATTATCAAAATTAATAAGTACAAAATACTTTATGAAAAAATAAAAGAAAGTTATAATTATGCCAGTAACATTCCCGTTAAATAAAATACCTGAAATACCTCCTAGATTAACTTCATTTGCAGTTGATGTAATAGTAGAACAACTTAATAAGATAATCAAAAGATTATTAGAATTAGTTGCTGAATCAACTAAATTACCAGATGATGTAAGTTGTGATGACACAAGAATTGGCGATTTAATAAATGGTGTAAATGATGTAATGGAATTAATTAAAAAATTACAAGAAATTATTCCAAAAATTCAAGAAATGATTAATTTATTCAAAACATTATCTGATATTGCTACAACTGTAAAATCTACTTTATATTTAGTACCAGTTGTAGGACAAGCAATTGCTGGAGCAGATTTAAGTATGGTACAAACAATGACAATAGAAAATGCAAAAAAATCTTTAGAACAATTACAAACAATTCCATCTAGATTGAATATTGGAATTGATTTAGCAGTTCAAGAATTAACAAAAGTAGCTAATCGATTAGCACAAGCTTGTAGCGGAACAGACAATATTAATACCGATATTCTTACAGTACCAGATGAAGTAAAAAAATCAATTGATGATTTTAATCAAGATAATAATTTTTATAATGACCAATTGGATACTGAATTTTATCAATTACAAAATGTATCTATAGATGATTTAGATCAGAGAGCAGATTCAATACGTGAATTAATTGATCAACAACGTGATTTATTAACCTCATTACAAGAGGCACCGTCAAAAGTTTTATCTGGTGCTGGTCCACCTAATAATGATATTGGTAAATCTGGAGATTATTATGTAGATATATCTTCGAATCAAGTTTATGGTCCAAAATTGAATACAGGATGGTCGTAAATTTATATGTTTAATATTTATAATAAAAAGAAATAACCATGAAACAAGAAAAATTTATTAATGTACTAAAAAAAGTTATAAATGAAGAAGTTAGATCTGTTATTAAACAAGAACTAACTGAAATATTAAAATCAGGATTACAATCAACAGTTAATGAATTACAAGAAACAAAACAAGAAGTAATTAAACATCCAATTGAAAAAACAATTTCAAATAATAATCTAAAATTTAAAAAAAATAAATTTTCTGATATATTAAATGAAACTAACAAATTGACTGAAACAAAATCTTCAAGTGATTATGCTTCTTTAATGTCAGAAGATATTGTAATGACTTCGAAAGATGCACAAGGATTTAATTTTAATAGACAATCAGTATCTAACTCTACTATTAATGATCCAGAAACAGGTAAAACAATGAAAGTTGATCCTGTTGTTGCAAAGGCAATGACTCGAGACTATTCTGCTTTAATGAAGGCAATCGATAAGAAAAAAGGAAATGGCGTACCAGCTTGAAAATAAAGAAATATTAATTGACTCTGATATAGTTATTGGATTAAAATTTCCATTTAATGGAAGAAAAGTATTTAATCCTACATTTACTACATTAGAACAAGCAAATAGTAATATTAAAAATTTACTATTAACTGGACGTGGTGAACGTTATTTATTACATCAATTTGGAACATCATTAAAATATCTTTTATTTGAACAACAAACAGATGAATTAAAAATTGCAATTGATGCAGAAATTAGATCAGCCGTTAATAGATGGTTAACATATATTGATATAAGTAATATAACTTGTGATTTTAATACGCCACAAGAATCATCAATACGTATAACTATATCATATACAGTTTCCAATATTGGAGCAGAACAGTCATTAACAATTTCAGCACAAGATGCTAATACTATAACAATTGAATCTTAAAGGAAACTAAATAATGAATGTAGTAAAAGACGTAAAATATTTAAATAAAGATTTTAATCAGTTTAGAAAAAACTTAATAGAATTTACAAAGCAATATTTTCCTGATCAATATACTGATTTTAATGAATCTTCTCCTGGAATGATATTTTTAGAATTAGCTTCATATGTTGGAGATGTGTTATCATTTTATACTGATACAAATTTAAAAGAATCAATATTAAATCAAGCTCAAGAACGTGGAAATATTATAAACTTGGCAAATATGTTAGGATATAAACCATTAAGTTCTGTTTCATCGCATGTTAATTTAAATATATTTCAATTGATACCTGCAAAAGGTTCAGGTGCATCTAATCAGCCAAATTATGATTTTGCATTGTCAATAGCTCCTGGTATGAGAGTTAAACAAGAAAATGGCTCAGCTGAGTTTAGAACTTTAGACGTAGTAGATTTTAATTTATCGTCATCTTTTAGTCCTACAGAAGTTACAATATATGAAATTGATTCAACTACAAATGAACCGGTATATTATTTATTAAAAAAACAAGTTCAAGCTGCGTCTGGAACTATTAAATCTAAGAATTTTACGTTTGAATCTGCAAAACAATATGATAAAATAGTTTTACCAAATGAAAATATAATAGAAATACTTTCTGTTAAAGAGTCTGATGGAGATGTATGGACAGAAGTTCCATATTTAGCACAAGACACTATATTTGAAGAAGTATTAAATGTAAAAGACAATGACCCAGATACATATCATTTTCGTGATTCGTCTCCATATCTTTTAAAAATGAAAAAAGTAGCTAAAAGATTTGTATCAAGATTAAGATCAGACGGAAAAATAGAATTACAATTTGGAGCAGGCGTAAGCAGTAATAATGATGAAGAAATTATTCCTAATCCAGCTAATGTAGGAAATGGAATAGAACAATTAAGAAAAAATGTAAATGTAGACATAGATCCTTCAAATTTTTTATATACGAAAGCATATGGAGAAGCTCCCTCAAATACTACATTAACTATTACATATACTATAGGAAATGGTATATCAGATAATATTGAAAGTAATACAATTAAAAAAATTGATTTTATTGAATTTAATGACGATCCAAATTCAACAGCTTCACAATCATTAATGAACTTTGTTAAGTCAAGTGTTACTATTAATAATGACACTCCAGCTCGTGGAGGTAAGTCTGCAGATTCAATACAAGATATAAAAAATAATGCAGCTGCAAATTTTGCAACTCAAAATAGAGTAGTAACAAAACAAGATTATATAGTTAGGTCATATTCAATGCCGGCAAAATTTGGAAGCGTTGCAAAATCATACATAGTACCAGACGATCAAATAACACAAAATGATTTAGAAGATACAAGAATACCTAATCCATTGGCAATGAATTTATATGTGTTAGGATATAATGAATTAAAACAATTAACAACATTGAATACTGCTATTAAAAATAATTTAAAAACATATTTAGACTATTATAGAATTTTAACAGATGCTATTAATATTAAAGATTCATTTATTATTAATTTTGGAATTGATTTCGAAATAACAATTCTTCCAAATTATAATTCTAATGAAGTTTTACTAATTGCAATTGACATATTGCAAAAATATTTTGAAATAGATAAATGGCAAATTAATCAACCTATAATAAAGTCAGAAGTAATGAATACATTAGCTAATACAGATGGTGTTCAGAGTGTTGTAGGATTAAAATTTAATAATTTATATGATTCAAATCAAAATTATTCTGGTAATGTTTATGATTTAGAAACTGCAACAAGACAAGGTATTATTTATCCTAGTTTAGATCCTAGTATATTTGAACTTAAATTTCCTAAAAAAGATATTAAAGGAAAAGTAACAACATATTAACATGAAAATATTTATATAAAAATTATGGCACTAACATTATCAACATCGGGAATAACTAATTCAGAAACAATTCAAGCTGCTCATATATCACAATCAATTGATGCATTGAAAGGAACTCATGCATATAATTTAACCCCATCTGGATCATTTACATTTACAGGAAATACTGTTTTTAATGGTGATGTATCAGGAAATAGATCAAAAATAATTAGCGAAGTAGTTGGATCTGATAATACAGTAACTGTAAATGTAAATGATGGATCAACTTCCGTATATGTTTTATCAGCAACTGCAGATGGAAATCTGGGGTCAAATGGAATTTCATATCAATTACCTAGACCAGCTGGTGTTACTCCCGGAATTACGTATAGGATTATGATTGGACAAATAGGAAGTAGTGCTACAAGTCCCGCTGCATTAGCTAGACCATTTTCAATTATAATTGAAGCAAGTGCTCAAGCATTATTAGGAAGTATTGTCGGTATTAGTAGCACAGCTAATACTGTGTTACAACGAAGTAATGGCCCAGTTGTTTCATTAACAGTTGCTTCAGGTAGATTAAACACCGGAGATTCTTTTGATTTATTTTGTGACGGAACATATTGGTATGTAACAGGCTTTATAAATAGTCCTAGTGTAACATATCAAACTTAATAGAAAAATAAAAAATGTTTAAAATATTATATCCATCCCAAGACACATCAATATTTGAAGTTGCTAAAACATTAAATACCGGGCTAGATGAAATTTTAGAAATTGGTAAACGTGATACTACAGGTGGAACATCATATTCTAAATCTAGATCATTAGTAAAGTTTGATTTAACTCAAGTTAATTCAGCATTATCAAAATATAGTGTTAATATCGAAGATTGTAAATTCTTTTTGCAATTATACACAACGCATGCGGTTAATTTACCATCAACATATTCTGTAGAAGCTAAGATCTTAGGAAATGATTGGGATAATGGATTAGGTTTTGTCAATTCAAATCCTATAATAAAAGACGGATGTACATGGTCTTATCCTATATCTGGAAGTAATTGGACATCTGGATCGCAAAATCAAGAAATAGCTAATGGAAGTAACTTGTTTATTAAGGGCATTGGTGAGGGTGGAAGTTATCTAGAAGAATCACCAAATACTGGATTACAATTGGTATTTTCACAATCATTTTCACAAATTACAGATTTAGATACAGCTGCTAGTACTAGAAATACTGATTTATATATGGATGTAACATCTGCAGTAAGAGCATGGCAATCAGGATCAAATGGGGTTACTGTTCCAAATTATGGATTTTTAATTCAATTTTCTGATGCAACTGAAGCAGCTTCTAATAAACATGGTTATGTAAGATTTTTTAGTAGAGAAACACACACAATTTATGTTCCAAAATTATTAATGTTATTTGATAAATCTTCTTTTGCAACAGGATCATTGGAACAATTCAATATTGAATCATATAAAATATATACAGATTTACAAAAAGAATATTTAGATACTAGTGTAAATAAAATTCGAATATTTGTTAGAGATAGATATCCACAAAAATCTCCAACTAATTTATTTCCAGAATCAGCTGTTAAATATTTACCATCTGGATCATTATACTCAATTAGAGATGCTGCAACTGAAGAGGTAGTTATACCATTTAATAATACATATACTAAAATTAGTTGTGACTCAACTAGTAATTTTATAAATTTAGATATGTCTGGATTAATGCCTGAACGATATTATAGATTAGTATTTAAAATTACATCTGGTATATATGATGAGTTTATAGAAGATGACTTCTATTTTAAAATAGTAAGATAATATGTTAATACATAAATTAAAATTATATCCTAATCAATCTCAAGGCGGAGCTTATGCAGCTAATTCCGGTGGATCTGGCCCTCAACCGACCGGTAATGGTTATACACCTGGCGGTGAATATATAGATGGCACTGGAGCTGATTATGTTGGAGCTTGGCATTCGCATTCGAATGGAGTTATTACAAAAGGAACAATTCAATCTCATACTGATATTTCTAATGAAGATGTATTATTTCCAATTGTTACACCACCTTCGCCTCCACCACCACCAAATATACCCAATACTACCGGACCTTCGAATGTCTCTCCACAAACAATACAAATTCCAACTCCTCCACCTAGCGGACCAGCTGGAGCGGGAAGAACAGGAACAAATACTCCCAGTACCAGTAATGCCGGAACAATGTATTTAGGCGGAGCTATAAATCCTCCAATGCCTCCACCGGTTGCAGTTTATCAAGCTCCACCATTTGTAGATACAAATATACAACAAGAATATATTGAAAAAGGATTAACATTTAAATCAAATAATAAATTTATCAATCAAAGAAATGCAGCCGGCAATCTATTATTTGAAGAAAATTCTCAAAATAATCAAAATTTAATTATAGAGCCAGCTATTGAAACGTATACTAATAAATCATTTATTGAAGCAGTTAATACACAATTTAATTATTTTAAATTTCCAGCAAGAATTGGAGTTGATTCTACTTTAGATTTATCATTTAATATGGATTTTGATATTGAAGACATAGGTACTGATCCAATAACTGGATTTCATGTATTAAATCCAAAAGATGCATTAGGCGCTGATATTGGAGATTATGTATCAATGACTCTTTCATATCCTGAGATAGTTATAGAAACAATGCCAATTGATAAGACTTTAGATGGTTCTCCTATAGATAAAGATTTATCAGCTTTTGTATTAACTCCATCAAAAATAAAATATATTAAAGAAGGAAATAAAGCAATTAAAATTGTTGCAGCATATACAGGTAGGCCACAAGCTAATAATAATACTGGATTTGTGTTAGCATTAGATAGGAAAATGCCTGTAGTGTATAGAAATTGGCCAAGTAATGCTGGTTCGTTATATCAAAATAGATATCCGCATTCTTATAGAACATCTGCACAATATGGTGGAGGTAGTTCTCAAAATCATGATATCACATATGTACATATTAATTTAACTTATGTAATAGATCCAAATGACATGGCAGAATATGATCAGTATAGTTTTAGAACTGTTGCCGGCAATGCTGCTTGGTATTTAAGACAAAGTGTTAAATTTGATATTTCAATAATAGATGATCCAGGACCTGGAGGATACGGTAAACAATAATGTTAAATCAATATTCAAATATAGACCAAATTTTAAATTCTAAAGAATCATTAAATGCTCGTAGATTAGATTCTGTTGATTATGAATTATTAGATTATCCAGATTATAGAATTAGTTATAATGCTCAATTAAATTCTACATCAACTCAAAAAGTTGAATTTCATGTATATTCTAATGACGTGTGGATAACAGGTAATCATTCTATACAAGCTTCTAGTTTAAGTCCTAATATTAGAAATACCGAAACAGATACTTTTATTACATTTCCGTTTGCTTCATTAGATATTAATTTATATTCAGAATTTAATTCGTTAGGATTAACTGCAGGTAATTTTAGATTTGTTTTAAACTTTTTTGAAAATTTAATTGGAAGTTATGACAATCAATATTTAAAAGTATCAGAAATATCTCCAGATCGTACAGAAGTAAAATTAACATTAATTGATAAAAACAATCAATCAGCATTAACTCAATTAGTTAATTATATTGATGATGTTAAACAAACACAATTAAATGACAATATAATAAATCCTAATGTTACTGAAACGTATTTATTAAATTTTAGTCAAAATAATTGTATACAATTTGTTAATAGTGTAGTTGTAGGAGAACATTTATATGTAAAACTTTTAAATCCATTACCATTAGATATTAATTTAAAATTTAAATGTTGGGTTGTAAAAGAAAAAAAATTACCATATGTTGATACTGTTGAAATAACACCGGAAATATTATCATCAATACGAGAAACTTTAGCTGGACCAAATTGGCAAGCAAATACAAATGCAACTGATATTTCAACAGAAACAGATTTAAAGTCTTGGAATGATTTATTAGGATCTTCAATTCAAACTTCGCAACAGATAATTGATTCATATTTTTCAGGATCGATATCTGGAATAGATTTAAATATAGATTATTCTGATTTTAATAATTTTATATTTTATAGTTCAGCAGCAGAAAGATTAGCTAATTTTAGATATAAATTAGGATTAATTGAAACATATACATCACAATCACGTGTTATTTCAAATATTAATAGTGCTGTTAGTACAACTAATGCAAGTGATTTTACACAATTAAAAACAAATTTGATATCCGGATTTGATGAATTTGAAAAATACCTTTACTATGAATCTTCTTCAATACTATTTACTCATGATCAATATAATGGTAATGATGTTAATGTTTCAGAATTAACTGGGAGTTATATACAGCCAGCTCCAAAAAATAATTCTACTAAACCTTATTCATCGATGTCAGTTACTAGTAGCAACTTTGTTAATTGGTATGATTCATTATATAATTCAGCTGAATTGTATGATAGTTATAATACTAATATTTTAACAAATGGAATTCCAGAATTTATTAAATTTGATTCAAATAATTCTGATATGATTATTTTTGTTAACATGTTAGGACATCATTTTGATATTTTATATACATATATTAGATACCTAACAAAAATGTATAATCGGGATGAACATCCAAAACGAGGTGTTCCTAATGAATTATTATTTCAAGTTGCAAAACAATTTGGGTGGAATTTATCTATAGGAAATCAAGGATCAGATTTATGGGAGTATTTATTTGGAACCGATGAACAAGGAATTCCTGCTACGGGATCTTTGTCAGTAGGAGCTCCTGCAGTATCAAAACGTGATACTACATATGATATTTGGAGAAGAATTGTTAATAATTTACCATTATTACTAAAATCTAAAGGAACAAAACGAAGTGTAAGAGCATTATTATCATGTTATGGTATTCCGCAATCTATGATATCTATTAATGAATATGGAGGTCCTAGAATAACAAGAGCTCCTATTTATGAAACAAATGAATTTAATTATGCACTAGATTTAATTAATAATCCAGCTGGTACAGTCACTGTAGATTATACTAGGCCTATTCGCTCTGTAGAAATAAGATTCCGAACAGATAATGTATTAACTAATCCTTCGGTACCATCTACTATGAATTTATATTCAATTGGTGTAAACAATGTTACAATTGATTTTAATAGCGGCACACTAGGAACATTAAGAATTAATACAACCGCGTCTGGACAGATTGAATGTTTCGATGGAGAATATATTAATACGTTACTTCGAAGTGGTTCAAATGGTACATTAGAATTATTAGCACAACGTTCTAAGTATGGAAAAATTATAACAACAGTTTCATCTTCTATTACAGGTAGTTTTCCAAATACTGGTACGATATCACTAGGATTAGATCCAGGAGGTAATTCTGGAAATAGATTACAAGGACAACTTCAAGAACTTAGATTATGGACTTCTAGTTTAGATATAAATCCATTTTCTAATCATACAAAAGCACCAGGAGCATATGATGGAAATTCTGATGCATATGAAGAATTAGTTGCAAGATTTCCATTAAATGATAAAATTAATCATACATTAACTTCTAGTTTACAAGGTGTTGAACCAAATTCTTCAAATATATCTGCATCTTTTGTTGGATGGTCTTCTAATGAGCCATATAATTCACAAGAAGAAACATATTATTATGATGCAGTTTCTGCAGGAAATGATACATTAGATGATAATAAAATACGAATTGAGTCAAATAACTTAATTTCTGGATTATCACCAGATTCTAGAGCTGAACAAAGTCAATTTGATAAAGCTCCGTTAGATTCATCTAGACTAGGAATATTTTATTCTCCTCAAACAATGATTAATGATGACATAATTGCACAATTAGGATTTGTTAATTTAGAAGAATATATAGGAGATCCTGCAGATCAAGATACAAAATCATATCCAGCATTAAAGAAATTTTCTGAAACATATTGGAAGAAATATTCTGAAAAAAGTAATATAAATGAATATTTGCGTGTTTTTAGTTTATTTGATTTATCATTTTTTGGACAAATTGAACAATTACTTCCTGCACGTGTAAATAAAATAACTGGATTGTTAATACAACCTACATTATTAGAACGAAGTAAAGATTCTACGAAAACTGGGTATTTGCAACGAAGTAATGAAACATATGATGCTAATTTAATTGTTTCAACAGAAACTCAAAATATTACATCATCATATGAATTTATAGAATCAGAATTAATTGTAAATTCAGAAGATCAAAATATTCTATCTGGGTCTGTTGCTAATAATTATGTAGCATATTTAACTAGTAGCACTTCATATACAGCAACACCATATTCATATAATATAATATATCGATATAGCGGATCATGGGTTACTGGATCTAGTCCATATTGGGAATCTGAAGCAATATTACCAACAATCACCGGATCAAGAATTTCTGAAATATTTAAAACAATGATTAAATCTTCTAGTAATAGTACGGAAGGATATGGTTCTGGCATATATGGATCTTCTACATATGGTAGTGATGCAAGTTCTGGAATAACACAATATTTTAATTTAACTGGTTCATTTGCTGAAGTTCAAGATTTTAGTCCTATAGGAATGGAAAATGCAAGATTTAATGGATCTAAATTAATTGGAAAAGATTTTAATATTGAACCGACAAGATTTACTGGTAATTTTAAAACAATTGACGGAGGACCAGTTGTAGAGTTTTCTGAAGTTAATCCGAATAATATTACAGTTAGTACTCCAAGTAGTGAAGGTTCATTTAAGGTAGAAAAAATACGTGAACGTAAAACTAGAAAAAGAAAAAGAAGATCTGGAGAAGAACCAGAAGAGTTTTTTAAATAAAAACAACAAAAATTTTATAAGATAATATTTATTAAAAATAAAAGGTATATACAATGGGATATTTAAATAATAGTACAATTACAGTAGATGCTATTCTAACCAAAAAAGGAAGAGAGTTATTAGCAGCTGGTAGTTCTGATTTCAATATTACACAGTTTGCATTAGGAGATGATGAAGTAGATTACGGACTATGGAATATTAATCATCCATTAGGATCAAGTTATTATGGAATATTGATAGAAAACATGCCGTTAGTAGAAGCAGTTCCAGATGAAACTCAAGCATTAAAATATAAATTAGTTACATTACCAAAACAAATAACAAGAATTCCTGTTATAACTGTTGCAAATCCATCAATTACATTACAAGCTGCAGGAGACACTGCAGTTATAACGCCAAATACAAGTAATTTTGCGTCTGGTAATTCTACATTTGGATATACAGCAATATTAGCAGATAGTACAATTGCTGATATTAGTGTTGTTCAACCATTAGCTAATCCAGGAACGTTGCCAACTACCCCAACCGCAATTGGAAATAATGCAGATGCACAAAGCATTGCGGTAGCAGGATTTGCATTTCAAATTACAGCTAAAAATCTTTTAGAAGATAAAACCACAACTGTAAATATTATTGCAAATGAAACAGGTGGTAGTACAACTGTTAATGTAACTGTTAACAAACAAACAGTAGCAAGTAGTGTAGCAAGTAGTGCTCCTACTTTTTAAGCTTAAATTGGAATTAATAAAATGAAAATAATAAATAAATTAAAACAATTACCAAATCAAAAACAAGATGGCACTTTACCTACGGTTAGCACATCTGGAGAAACATATTCTAGATTTAATGTATCTGAAGATGTTGTTTCACAACAAAAAGAGACAGTTACTGCAGGATTATGGAGTGGAGGTATTGGAACATTAGCTACATTTTTTGCTTCAAATGTACAAACAGTATCACAAAAAAGACACTATGTCGACGTATTTGACGCAGCAACATCAGATGAAACTAGAGCAGTACAATTTGCAGTTGCATTTGGACATGTAGATGGAAATGGGTCTTCAAAATTAGGCACACAAGAAAGTCCAGCGTCAAAAGCAATTTATGCACAATATAAACAATTATTATTAAATAAAGATGCATCTAGATTTGTAACTGCCGGATCTGGTAGTACTGATTATATTTATGCTATTAATATTGAACGAGCAAGACAAAAAGAATCAATTGATTTTGGTAATTGGGAAATTCCTTTACAAAATATAACAACTCATACTCAAAATGCAACAGGAAGTGTAACTGTAGGATCTAATAGAATTACATTAATAGATGACTCTTCAATAGTTCCTGGAGGAACCACAACTGAATCTGGTGTTGTATATAATATCGTATCTGGTAGTATCGATAATGGAGTACATAATACAACAAATCCTGTTTATTATGGATTATTTTATCCAACCCATGGAGTAATGATATTAGATGGAAAAATGTTAGATCAACAATTAGGATTTGATACAAATTTATCTGCATCTAACTCTGCAACGCCAGAAGGTAATAATCATTATTTATTATTTAATTCTATATCTGGATCTGCTGCTGCTGCTGGTGGTAATGTAGGATTTGAAGCTAGAAATGAGCAAGAAATTACTAGTACTCATTATTTTGTAAGAGTTAAAAATGGAAGTTTTAATTTTTCAAATAATCCTTCATATGTAACCGGATCTGTTGGAGACTTTAAAAACTCTTCATATGTTGGCAATCCTAAATCATATGTTACAACAGTTGGATTGTATAATGATAGCAATGAATTATTAGCAGTAGCTAAATTAAGCAAACCATTATTAAAATCATTTTCAAGAGAAGCGTTAATACGTGTTAAATTAGATTTTTAATAAGTATCATTGAATTTAAACCTGTTATATTTATATTAAAGATATAACGGGTTTTTACTAGTATGACGAATCAAACTTCAGATATAACAACATATTATGGCGCTACGCCAACAGTGTTTAAAAAAATAGATCCTGTTAATTATAAAGTAAATGAATTTGAAGTAAATAAAACTTTTTCTTTTACATCAGCTAGTGCCGAATTAAATAATTTTATACCATTATTAGGAATTTATCAACGAACATTGCCTAATGTTTCTGCTAGTGCTATATTTACTGCTCCATTAAATTCAAATGGCACATATCAATTTCAGACATATTATTCAATTAATCACTTATTTTACAAATATAAAAATGAACCTACAAAGACATTTGGACCTACTGATTTAAATAAAACTTCAAAATTTTTATATCAAAGTGCGTCTATTTTTAGTATACCACAAATTAAATTTGGAGAAGGAATTAAACCAAATTCATTTACTTATGTTTCTAGTTCTGGATTAACATTAAACTCGGATAAATATGGAAATATATTTGATACAAATATTAATACTGAATCTTTTCCTTTACAAGAAACATTTTATGAAGGATTCAATGAATATTTTGATTTAACAAGAATTCCATATACATTATATAATAATTTAACATTTAATACAGGCGTAACTACTAGTAATGGACAACAATTACCAATTGGACTTTCTGCATTATTTACTGGTTCTAGTTATATTGAAACAGAATTAAATGGATATTATGACAAAGATCATAATTATGCATTATCATTTTATATAAAACCAAATGCATCACAATTTGATTCTGGGCAATTGATAATTGGAAAAACAAATTCTTCATTAAATCAACAGTATCCATTTAAAATAGAATTATCTGGATCTGGAAATATAAAATTTTCAACACAAGGATCTGAAACGTTAATTGCAGAAGTTACATCATCAGTATTAAATACTAGCACATGGAATCATGTTACATGTCAAAAGTCAGGAAGTAATTTAGAAATATTTATTGACACAGTAAAAAATAATTCTGGTAGCTTTAATTTTATTACTACGCCTATTGATAGTTTAACAACGTCATCTGTATATATTAATAATGATAATAATTTATCAATTGGAGGATATCAAACAGATAATATAGGCTCTAGCTATCTAAATGCATATTTAGATGAAATACGTGTATATAATAAATCATTATCGCAAGAACAAATTAACTCATTAGGAAATAGATCAGAATCAGCAAATCAAATATTACAAACAAATCGAATTGGTAATGTTTTTGATAAGTCTGGATTTTTTATTATTTCTAGTCCAAATTATCTTTATAAAGATTTAATTAATTCTGATTATACATTAACATATAAAAGTATTGTTAGACGGTTTGAACATTCTGTATTTTTAACAATTGATTCGGGAGATTTTAACGCAACATTAAATCCTACTACATTATTAGATGACAATATTAATATGAAATCGTTTGCAACTGGGAGTGCATTTAATCCTTATATAACTACAATTGGTTTATATAATGATAAAGGACAATTATTAATGATTGGAAAAACAGGCTCTCCTATAAAAAATAGAAATGATATTGATTTAAATTTTTCTTTGAAACTAGATTTAGATAAACCAAAAGTAAGCTTATAAATGATTAAATTAAAAAATATATTAAATGAAATATCAGAAGAAGAAGCTGATAGATTATTATCTAAAGTAAAAAATAAAGAATTAACATTTTTAGCTCAAGGTGATAACGGAAAAGTATATTCTATTAATGGAGAAGATTTATTGTTTAAAATAACAACAGAGCCGGAGGAAACAGCTGTAGCTGATGTAATAGTTGGACGTCCAAATGAATTTGATGCATTTATTCCTGTACATTATTCAGACTCACAAAAAAATATGTATATAATGAGTCGAGCTTCAAATTTAACAGATAATCTAAAATCTGAATTAAATCGTTATTATAATGATTATAAAGAATATGCTCGAAGTCAAGGATTAGAAACAAGTATATTTAATTTTTTAAACACAGAAGCTTCAAGAAATTATTCTCCAAGAATTATTACATTTTTAAGAGCATTAGAACAACAAGTTAAAAAAACCGGAATTGGAGACTTAGAATTATCATTAGATTTTAGACCTGAAAATATCATGTTATGGAATGGTAATTTAGTTATGATAGACTGGTAAAGGAAAGTTATGAAAAATCATTGGCACTCTAATAATAAACAACGCCAAGCAGCATATAAATACGGATATAGATCTGGCTTAGAATTAAAAGTTGCAGATCAAATTAAAGAAGCAAAATATCCTGTTAATTATGAAACAGAAACATTGAAATATATAGTTCCACAAAAGAACTCAAAATATACACCTGATTTTATTTTTACAAAAAAAGATGGAAAGACAATGTATATTGAAACTAAAGGTAGATGGACAAGTACTGATAGACAAAAAATGAAAAATATATTAGCTTCAAATCCTGATATAGATTTAAGAATAATATTTCAGAACCCAAATCAGAAGATATCAAAAGGTTCAAAAACAACATATGAAGCATATGCTTTAAAACTTGGTATTAAACATGTTGCAAAAAAAGATATGCCAATAGAATGGTTAAATGAATGTTGTAAAGAAGGAGAAACACCAGTTACAACAAAATTTTTTGCATTATAATTGGATCTTTGAAAAATATTCATTATTTTTTTAATGTAAGTTAATAAAAAGATGAAATCGTTTAATGTAATATATATTATTATGTATATTATTAAATGATGATTCGTTAGACCGATAATTGTGTCTAACATATATAATACCAATACTTTTGATCTTTCAGTAAATTTTATTATAATAGATTATATGAAGAATCTTAAACTACTTCAATTGCTAGAATCTGTACTAGGTAAAGGCAAACAAACTTCTGGGACTAATATTGCATTTTTCTCTCCGTTTACTTCACATTATAAACCTAAATTAGAAATTGATTTAAATACTACTAGTGAAGGACAAAATGTATGGCATTGTTGGATATCTGATAAAAAAGGTCGATCGATTAGATCATTATTTAAACAATTAAATTTACCAAAAGAAAAATTCGATAAACTTAATAGAATAATTGAAGTCTCAAAATATAGAGATACTAAAGAAACAAAAATTGAATATTCATTACAACTTCCTAACGAATATCAGCCATTATGGATTGAAAAGAAAACACCAGATTATAGAAATGCAATTCATTATTTAAAAACTAGAGGCATTAATATTTTTGATATTATTAGATATAGAATTGGATATGCAGATGCCGGCCAATATTCTGGCAAAATTATTATACCTAGTTATGATTCAAATGGTCAATTAAATTATTTTGTATCGCGCGCTTATTATAAAAACGATCCACATAAACATAAAAATCCTCAAACATCAAAAGATATAATTGGATTTGAAATGTTAATTAATTGGAATGAGCCAATTATATTATGTGAAGGAGCTTTTGATGCAATTACAATAAAAAGAAATGCAATTCCATTATTTGGAAAAATTATACAACCAATATTACAGAAAAAGATTATAGAAGAACATGTTAAAGATATATACATATGTTTAGATTCAGACGCAATAAATAATGCAATAGAAATAGCAAAAAAATTCATGGCTGAAGGATTAAATGTATATTTTGTAGAATTATCAGATAAAGATCCAAATGAATTAGGATATAAAAAAATAACTGAAAAATTAGAAGACACATATCAATTCTCATTTGAAAGAATGATGGAGTTGAAAATAGACTCATTATGGAAATAAAAAAATTAAAAACAAATATAACGTCAATTGATAAAATATTTCACGTTTCTGACATTCATATACGCACATTAAAGCGACATAAAGAATATCAAGAAGTGTTTGATACATTATTTTTACATATTGCACAACATGCAACTAATCAAAGTATTTGTGTTATAACTGGTGATATTGTACATTCTAAATTAGATATGTCTCCGGAATTAATTAATATGTTAACTAAATTCTTTAATGGATTTCATATTCCTACTATTGTTATATTAGGAAATCATGATATGAATTTAAATAATTTATATAGATTAGATGCAATATCACCAATACTAGATGTTATTGATAATCCAAATATACATTTTGTAAAAGAAAATGGATTATTTAAATTTGCAAATGTTGTATTTAATCATATGGCTGTTGACGTAGCTCCAAAAGATTATATTCAAGCTAAAGATTTCGATGCTCATTATAAAATAGCATTACATCATGGAGCTGTACATAATGCAAAAACAGATATTGGATTTCAAATATCAAACGATCATGTTACAACAGATTTATTCGAAGGACACGATTTAACATTATTAGGCGATATACATAAGCCAGCTCAATTTTTAAACAAAGAAAAAACAATTGGATATCCTGGGTCATTAATACAACAAAACCACGGAGAAGCACTTGATCATGGTATATTAGTTTGGGATTTGCCTGATCGTACATCTGAATTTATAGAAATAGAAAATAATTATGGATATGTTACATTTGAAGTTGATAATGCAAAAATTATTAATTCACCATATCGAGTCCCAGAAAAGCCAAGAGTTAGAATTAAATTTAATGATACAGATGCATCTGATATTAAAAAACTAATTGCAACAATCAGAAAAAAATATAAAGTTCAAGATATATCTATACAACGTAGTGCAAATCATATTGAAAATAATCAAAATGGATCAATTGCAATTGGAAACGTTAGAGATGTAGAACATCAGAATAATTTAATAACACAATTTATTGAAGAAAATTATCCTGATGCAGATAAAAAAGAATTAGATGCAATTAGACATATTAATAGAACAATTAATTCTAAATTACCTGTTTTAGAATCTGTAAGAAATGTA
>Ga0181418_1000185_pt1 | contig 20181 bp, 18 predicted proteins | sample 41SPOviralmetaG_FD_130143 | JGI IMG/M metagenome (GOLD analysis project Ga0181418, IMG submission 130143) | Marine viral communities from the oligotrophic San Pedro Time Series (SPOT) site, San Pedro Channel, CA, USA - 41 SPOT_SRF_2013-03-13 | ecosystem: Environmental > Aquatic > Marine > Strait...
AATGCTTATGCAGCATTGGATGAGTCAGAAGTGGACAGTTATTTAGAGGACATTTTAAATGAAGAACTTCAATGTGATTGTCAAGAATGAACCCTTATCAAAAACTACTAAGCCGAAAACGGAAATGGACACCAGTACAAACAACTGCTGGTACATGCAAGGAAGGAGCACACGAGACACTGCTCCGTGCTCTTGCCTTAAGGCATATGGAACTACCTGTGGGAGATTTTATCACTGATGCGCTCGCTAATGAAGTTCCAGGCATGGCACGGGAGCTACTCCTATCCAACGTCAAGGACGAGGAAAACCACGACGTGGCTCTTGGTTACATCGCCAATGCTTACGGGGTGGATGAAAAGTATGAAGCCGAAGCGTTACGGTTACGCGATGCTTGGATCTCGCATCCTGATCACACGATTACGAAAGCAATGGTTGCCGAGCGTAGCGTTTTCTTCGTTCTTTTACCATTCTTCCGCGCTAATGGTGACCCTGGAATGCGAACAGTAAGTGCTGATATTTCTAGAGATGAACAAATTCACGTTGCTGCCAATAGTATTGTTTGTCGGGAGTTGGGGCTTAGTATCAGCCCTTCTCTTGATAAACTCCGTAAGGCAACTATCAATTGGGTGATGCAACCATTAGGTAGCAACACCGACAAGCATTTAGACAAACAATTCTGGCTTGACTCCAGCGATAATTTAATGTATCAAGGAAAAGCACCAGAACTTTCGTTTACTAAATCTGCGCGTATGCCCGCCTTCTTTGAACATAGTAAAGTCAACCTCCCCCAATATGCTTGAAGTCCTTGGGATGAATTCTCAAGGATTAATACACGCATTAGAAGAAGCATTTCCACCCACCAACCCTACACCTGATGATGCAATGCAAAAAATTATGTACCGATCTGGTCAACGTAGTGTCGTTGAGTGGGTCATTAAATATATGGAGGAAGAACTGTAATGCCACAGACTGCTGCTGAAGCATACGCTGACGCAATTCAAAACCAAAAATATAAATCAGTTTTTGATCTAGATAGTTCAGATTTTGGACGAGAACTTCAGATATTTGGACATCGTGGTGGAGAACTAACCCTTAAAAACTTTAGGAAGCTTACGACTCAGGGTCATGATGAAGAGACTCTCAAAACTGCAGCACTAGAAGCACAAAGGACTGGCCTTGCTATTGGTGGTCAGTTGCAAAAGTATTTCGACACAGGTAAAGTACCTGATTTACCTGATGCTCCTGGTTTTGAGGATCAAAGAGGTACTCCTTTTGCAGAAGCCTTTCAAACAATGACACTTGAGGCAGAGGAGAATGTTGTTAGAAACCCTGAAACTGGAGAAGCTGTTGGATATACACTAGCATTCGGTGGAACACCTCCACCTGGTGTGGTACGTGATATTTACGACGAAAGTAAGACTAATATCATTGGTACAATGACTGGTAACGCTGTAGGTGAAGAGCCTACTTTTACTCCTATCAGTGGAGAAGGTACCGGTGATGGTGTTAATGCTGGCGAAGGTGGAGGTGTTGGTGAAGGTGGAGGTGTTGTCGATGGCGGTGATGCTGGCGAAGACGATGGATTTGATTTCCAAGGCTTTATGAACACCTTTGCACAAAGCACTAGAGATAGCATGGCGGGCTTTGCTGCACAAATGCAGAGAGATCGTGAAGAATCTGACAGACGTTTGGCTGATCTTACTAAAAATTTCCAAGCGCAAATGCGTCAGCAAGCTGCAAACACACGTGAACGCCCTAAAGTCGAAGGTATCAAATTCGCTACACGAGGCACTGGGGGCATGTCACAACAACAACTACGACGTGGAGGTGTCTCTGGTACCTTCGGTCGTGGTGGTGATCGACTAATGAAAATCTCCTCACTTAATATCTAATGTCAGCACGTACACGATATGATTATTTATCTAGCGACCGTTCTCAATTTTTAGAAGAAGCACGTCAAGCTTCAGAACTGACACTTCCATATTTAATTCGTGGTCATGAAGAATACACCATGGGCATGAAGCAGCTAAAGACACCTTACCAAAGCGTTGGGGCGAAGGGTTGTGTGACGCTTGCATCGAAACTGATGTTGGCGCTCCTCCCTGTTCAAACCAGTTTCTTTAAATTGCAGCTTGATGAAAGTCAGCTAGGTGAAGATTTCGGGCCACAAATTAAATCCGAACTTGACTTGTCTTTTGCAAAGATCGAGCGTATCATCCTTGAATCAATTGCTGCATCTGATGATCGTGTAGCTGTGCACCAAGCACTGCTTCACCTTGTCGTTTGTGGCAACGCTATGATCTTTATGAGTAAAGATGGATTAAAGGTCTACCCTCTGAATCGCTACGTTGTCGATCGAGATGGTAACGGTCAAGTAGTTGAAATAGTCACAAAAGAACGTATTTCAAAACAGATTCTAAAGCAACAACTTCCGCAAGATTTCTTTTCTGACACAAAGAGTGTTAGTGAAGGAGGATCGTATGATGACGACATGGACGTTTATACCCATGTCAAAAGAGATAACAACAGATTTATTTGGCACCAAGAAGTATCAGATAAAGTTATCAAAGGTTCACAAGGTAAGTCACCTCTCGGTACATCGCCTTGGATCACACTGATGTTTAATAAAGTTGATGGTGAATCCTACGGTAGAGGCAGAGTAGGTCAATTTATTGGTGACCTCAAATCTTTAGAAGGTTTGAGCCAGGCACTAGTAGAAGGCAGTGCTGCTGCAGCTAAAGTTGTATTCACTGTCAGCCCTTCATCAACAACCAAACCCAGCACACTTGCTGCTGCAGGTAACGGTGCAATCATTCAAGGTCGTCCTGATGATGTTGGTGTTGTGCAAGTTGGTAAGACAGCAGACTTCCGTACTGCATTTGAGATGACACAAGTTTTGGAACGCCGCTTGAGTGAAGCATTTCTTATTCTAAGTGTCAGGCAGTCGGAACGAACAACTGCAGAAGAAGTGCGTATGACGCAAATGGAACTAGAGCAACAGCTCGGTGGTTTGTTCAGCCTGTTAACTGTTGACTTCCTTGTTCCATATTTAAACCGAAAACTTAGCGAAGCGCAACGCAAGGGTGAGATCCCACGTATTCCTAAAAACATTGTCAAACCTACAATTGTTGCAGGTGTCAATGCACTAGGACGCGGACAAGATCGTGAAAGTCTCGGTTCTTTTTTAACTACTCTTGCACAAACAATTGGCCCTAATTCTATTGCACAATTCATCAACACAGATGAAGTGATCAAACGGCTTGCCGCTGCACAAGGTATTGACGTACTTAACTTGGTCCGTTCGATGGACGAAGTACGAGGTGAACAGCAGCAAGCAATGCAACAACAGATGCAGCTAGAGCAGCAAAGACTACAAGTTGATGCTATGAAGACACCAATGATGGATCCTTCGAAAAATCCTCAAGCCGCAGAATCACAACAACAGGGACAACAACAACCTCAGACACAAGTCCGATCTGAAGAAAATCTACCCACTTAACTATGGCTGAAGTAATGTCTATGATCCCGGAAGAAAATGCTCCGGGTGAACTGAATGCAGAAGAACAAGATTCTTTGCAAGTAGGTGAACAACTTGAGGCACAGCATGAGCAAATGCTGGCTGGTAAGTATAAAAATGCACAGGAACTAGAATCCGCATATCTTGAACTGCAGAAAAAACTTGGCTCTGATGAAGATGAATCAGAAGAACAAGTTGAAGGGGAATCTGAAGAAGCAGACCAAGCTCAAAGTGATTTGTTTGATCGCCTTTGGGAAGGTGAACTAAACAATGAGTTTAGTGAGGACATTCTCAGTGAACTAAGTAATGCAGATCCGTCTGATCTTGCAGAGATGCACCTTGACTACCGCCGTCAGGTAGAGAAGAATGCACCAGTGCAGATGTCAGAAGATAATGCAATACAACTCAAAGATATGGTTGGCGGTGAACGAGAGTATGCCAATCTACTTGGTTGGGCAAAGGATAACTTTTCTCAGCAAGAGGTGAATATGTATGATTCTATTATGGAAAGTGGTAATGCACAAGCTGCTTTCTTCGCTGTACAAGCTCTGGCCCTTCGGTACCAAGATTCAAATGGTACTGAAGGACAGCTTATCCAAGGCAAAGCTGCAAGTGATGCCTCACAAGGTTATCGTAGTCAAGCGGAACTCGTGTCAGCAATGTCCGACCCTCGTTATGACAATGATTCTGCATACAGACAAGATGTTATGCGTAAACTTGAAAACTCTGATATTAATTTTTAACCATGCCTTACGGTACCGGAACATACGGCTCACAGGTAGGCCGTCCGCCTAAAAAGAAAAAGAAAAAACTGTCACCTAAACAACAGAAGATTGCTGGCATGGCTGGCAACAAAATGAAGATTGACGGCTCTGACTTAAAAGCATTGCGTCGTCGTGGAAGTATGCGCTAATGGCGTATAAAGGTAAAGGCTCTTGCGGAGGCAAGAAAGGTGGCAAAGGCTACAAAAAGTAGTACACGTTCTGTCAGTCTAAAGATTGGCGAACACAAATCGAGGACTGGTGGCTTGACTGCTGCAGGTCGTCGTAAATACAATAGAGCTACAGGGTCCAATCTCAAGGCACCTCAGCCTAAAGGAGGGCCACGCAAGCGTTCTTTCTGTGCCCGCATGTCGGGTGTCAAAGGACCAATGAAAGACAGCAAGGGTCGTCCAACACGGAAGGCTCTTGCACTACGTAAATGGAAATGCTAATGAAAAAGCATAACGTTGACAAAAATGCATTTGACAGCAACTTTAGAGCTGGAGGCTTCAACCATCAAATAAATGAATCAGGTAGGACCCGCAAGGTTAGAAGCATTCGCAACCTCAAAGAGGGCACCTCTGGACCGGAGCGTGATGCTGCTGATCAAATGTTGAAACGAATCGGAGGTCCAAAACTTCCTTTAGCAAAAAGAAAATCTAAAAAAAGCTATGGCTAAACCTGGGCTCTACGCTAACATCCATGCTAAGCGGCGACGCATCGCTGCCGGCAGTAAAGAGAAGATGAGGAAGCCGGGCTCTAAAGGAGCACCGACAGCCTCTAACTTCAAACGTGCTGCCAAAACCGCCAAAAAACGCTAACACACTGACATGAAACTCACTGCTATCATTCCTGCAGCACTAATTGCTGTTGCAGCACCAGCTACGGCACAGACCTACATCAACGTCGAAGCTAACTCAGGATTCTCTGGATCCGATTACGCTGCCACTGTTATTGACAACCACGTTGGTTTTAAAAAAGACAACTGGTACCTCCAAGCGGGGCCATCAATTATAGCTCCCGATAGCGGCGACTCTGACATTGAATTCTCTGGCAAAGCTGGAGCTTCTGTTGCATTGTCGGATGCAGTATCTGCCTATGGAGAAGTCTCCTTTATGACAGCAGACCCTGAGACAAGTTATGGTATCAAGACTGGATTTGTCTACGAATTCTGATTAGATTACAGCCGTACGTTCATCCCTTTTGGGACGCAGGCAACCTACTCATGGAACGGGGAGTAGGTTTTTTGGAATTTAATCATGACCCAAGTTGAAGTCCGTCAGCGCATCCGTGAACAGCAAGCCAAGCAAAAAGAAATTGTCTTGAAGTATCGGGGCGTTGCCTACATTGTCAAGCGTGATGTCACATCAAAGTGATAAAGTAAAGGCTTTTGTTACTAGGTATACTCCTAGTGCAGAGTCACAAAAAACTGAAGAAAAGAAAGAGGATCAGGAAAACACTGACCCCTCTACAACCTTAAATAAATAGTATCTAGGCTTTCCACAATTGTAAAGCCCCGAGGAACGGTTTATGGAGTGGATGACCGGAAAGCGTCCACGCCTGTGGGGTAGGCACCTCAGAGTAGGACCTACCCTGCTTTGGCTTTTGGCCCGTACGCGGATACCCATTAGCCGTCTAGACGGTGGGATAGACCACAATAAAATTCCAAACGTTTGGGAGTAAGGATACATCTAATTAACTTTATTCCAAAAAATGGCACATCAATCTACTGATCTGACCACGAGCCTTACACGGCCTGGTCAGGCTAACTCTGCGGGTGACGCCCGCGCCTTGTACCTCAAGCTGTTCAGCGGCGAGATGTTCAAGGGATTCCAGTACAACGCAATCGCTCGTGACATGGTCATGAAGCGCACCCTGCAGAACGGCAAGTCCATGCAGTTCATCTACACGGGTCGCACGACTGCTGAGTACCACACCCCCGGAAACGCAATCCTCGGTAACTCCGATGGTGCACCTCCGGTGGCTGAAAAGACCATCACGGTTGACGACCTGCTTATCAGCTCGGCTTTCGTGTATGATCTGGACGAGACTCTGTCTCACTACGATCTGCGCTCTGAGATTAGCCGTAAAATCGGTTACGCTCTGGCTCAAAAGTATGACCGCCTGATCTTCCGTGCTATCACTCGTGGTGCACGTGCTGCTTCTCCAATCACAAAGACTAACTTTGTTGAGCCGGGTGGTACCCAGATCCGTGTCGGCGCTACTGCTAACGCTTCTGACGCTTATAACTCTGCCAACCTGGTTGCTGCATTCTATGATGCTGCTGCAGCTATGGATGAAAAGGGTGTCAGCTCTGAAGGACGTGTGGGTGTCCTAAACCCCCGTCAATACTATGAACTGATTCAGGCTGTTGGATCTAACGGTCTGGTGAATCGCGATGAGCAAGGCTCTGCGCTGCAAGGCGGCCAGGGCATCATTGAGATCGCCGGTATCCAGATCTTTAAGTCCATGAACATTCCGTTCTTCTCTCAGTATGGTACTAAGTACGGTACTGGCTCTGCAACCAACCCTGGTGTGACCGATCCTGGTAACACTGGTTCTTTCGTTGGTGAAGCTGTTGAAGACGCCGCTGCTGATGTCACCGGTATCAACAACGAGTACGGTGAAGAAACTGAATTTGCTAACTCCTGTGGTCTCATCTTCCAGCGCGAAGCTGCTGGTTGTGTTGAAGCCATCGGTCCTCAGGTCCAAGTCACCAGCGGTGACGTCTCCGTGGTCTACCAAGGCGATGTGATCCTGGGTCGTCTCGCCATGGGCGCAGACTACCTGAACCCTGCATGTGCAGTTGAACTGTTTGCTGGCACCGCAACCAAGCCTGGTGCATTCTGATTTTTTTATCAATTTATATGGGGACCTTCGGGTCCCTTTTTTTTATCTATATGGCTTTTCCAACCACTAACTCGCAGCAAGAACTGCCTGCTGTAAATCAAATTCTGCAGTCATGTGGTCAAGCGCCTGTGACTACCCTAGATCAAACCAACCCGGACGTTGCGATTGCCTATCAGACTTTGCTAGAAGTCTCTCGGGAAGTACAGGCGGAGGGATGGACATTTAACAAAGAAAACCATTACAAGATGGTAAGGAATACTGATAATGAGATCCCTATCCCTAACAACATGTTGCAGATCGACGCAACCCAAAATGCTGCCAACATAGAACTCGATGTGATTCGCCGCAGTGGCAAGCTATATGACAAAGCTCACCACACTTACACATTTAATCAAGATCTAGATTGTGATGTGGTCTGGCTTTTTGACTGGGTTGACCTACCGAAACCCATTGCAGATTTTATCACTGCACGTGCAGCTAGTGTTACTTCTAGCCGTATTGTAGGGGACACTAGCCAGTACCAAATCCTACAACAAAAAGAAGCATTCACACGAGCTATGGCTATGGAGTATGAATGCAATCAAGGTGACTACACCTACTTTGGGCACTCTGGCGATACTAATCGCTACCAAAGCTACAAACCGTACAACGCACTTTATCGATAAATGGCAGCAGTTACACAGCGGATCGGAAGCTACCTAGGTGGCGTATCACAACAATCAGATAATAAAATGCTACCAGGCCAGGTCCGTGAGTGTAAAAACGGATTTCCTGATGCTACGTTTGGCCTGACTAAACGCCCTGGATTTGAGCACATTGTCAATTTAGGTACAGGCAGTACGTATGATGATGGTAAATGGTTCTACATCAAACGAGATGATGACGAAGAATATATTGGTGTAATTAAGGGTGCAGATATTGACATTTGGAATGCCACTACTGGTGTTGCTGCGACTGTCACTTTCCCCAATGGCACTGGGTATCTTAACGGCACAAAAAACGACTACAAAATTATTACCGTTCAAGATACTAGCATTGTCATTAACAGCAAAGATAATGTCAATGCTGATAGTGCAGTAAGTGATTCAAGCTATGACCCACACCGTTCAGTGTCACTTATACTTGGTGCTGTGACAAACGGTGGCATTTACACAGTTGACATCACTGTCGGTGGAGTAAAGCAAACTGTTACACATACAGCTTCAGGTTCTAGTGATTCTAACAGCGTCCTCAACGCACTAAAAACAGGTATTGAGGCTATGACTGGTAATCATGCCAACATCACTGTCAACAAGTTTGCTAATGAACTAGAACTCCAGCACACTGCAGACATGGATGTTCATGCAGAAGGTGGTATTACAAACATCGATCTTGTAGCTGTTGAAGACATTGTTACTAACATTGCTGATTTACCTGTACAATCCCGCCATAATCGAATTGTACAAGTGGTACTGGCTAGTGCCAACGATTCTAATTATTGGGTAAAATTTGTAGCACATGATGGTACAGGTGGTGAAGGATACTGGCAAGAGACTATTAACCCAACAGTATCAGTTGGTCTTGATAACTCAACAATGCCGCACGAACTTGTCAACACAGCAGTTAATACATTTATCTTTAGGCAGATCAACTATGTAGATAGACTTGTTGGTGATGACGTTAGTAATTCACAGCCTAGTTTTGTTGGTAACAAAATTTCTAATGGTTTTTTCCACAGCAACCGTTTAGGTTTTATTTCTGGTGAAAACGTTATCATGAGTCGTTCTGGTGACTTCTTTAATTTTTACTTCACTACTGCTCAGACGATTATCGATTCAGATCCTATCGATCTTAGCTGCTCAGCAATTTTACCTACATCTTTGAATGCTGTTCTACCTACCCCACAAGGGGTTGTGCTGTTCTCAGAAAACAACCAATTCATCATGTTTTCTGACACGGGTGTGCTTACACCATCGTTGACTACAATCCGTACTCTTTCTAACTACGAAAACGATAAGAATATCGAACCTGTTGACGCTGGCAACAACATTAACTTTGTTAGTAAAACGCCAGGGTATAGTCGTGTGTTTAGTATGATTACCCGTGGTCAGCAAGAGAACCCACAAGTCCTTGACATCTCTAAAGTTGTGAAGGAATGGATCTCACCGAACGTCGATTCGATGATATCTAGTCCACAGAACTCTATGATTGTCCTTAGTGGCCAGAGTTCTAAAGAAGTTTACTTGTTCCGTTACTACAATGACGGTGAAAAAAATTTGATGCAAGCATGGGTTAGTTGGGTGATGCCTGGGACTGTTCAGTTCCTAGCTACAAACTCTGATGATATGTATGCGGTTACAAAGCAAGGAAACCAATTTACTTTGCTTAAGGCCGCATTGAGTCAAAGCCCAGAGCAAGCTATCATTGTCAACAACGAAGGGGAAAAAGTTAATCCTTGTATTGATCTCTACAAAAACATTGCTTCAAATGCAGTCGTTTTTGATGCAACTAATAACAGAACAAAGTGCTACATTCCCTACAATGACGAAACATCTTTAACACCTATCATTGTCATCAAGGGTGATTCTAGTAGTGGTACTTTTGTTGAATCTGGTTTTACTATTACACCAGAAAGAGGTTCTGATACAAGTGGTCCAAACTCACCTGCAACTGAAACATTCTTTGTCATTCCTAGTAAAAACCTTACTGCAAGTGGAGAAGGTGCTCTCAATGTGGCTGGTGATATTATTGTTGGATTCAAGTACAATTTCGATGTAGAACTACCCCGTACGTACTATAGACCTGATAATAAAGTTACGGATTTTTCAGCTAATCTCACTATTGCACGAATGAAGTTTGCAGTAGGTTTGTCCGGTATGATGAGTTTTAAGCTTAACCAAAAAGGACGGCTTCCATATTTAGTGCAATTTACTGGAGATGGATCTACCACAACATTTACTTTTAGCAAACGTGACCTCGATTATGTAGACAGGTCTGATGTTAAAGTAACTGTAAACGGTGTTAACGAAACAGGTTTTAGTTTTACTAACGACACAACTATTGAATTCTCATCTGCTCCTGCAAACAACGCGAACATAGAGTTCAAAATAAAAGACTGGTTCGATGTTCAGCCAGTTGTAGAAGCTAATCAATACTTAGCTAATGACGTGCCTTTAAACAATGAAACGGTGTTTACTTTGCCAATTCATCAGCGCACTGAAAACTTTAAACTCAGAATGTTTAACAGCTCACCTTTCCCAGTAGCCATCAATGCGATGATGTGGGAAGGTAAATACACACCACGTTTTTATAGGAGGGCCTAGTGTTTGGGCATGAATTAGAATTTAACCCCAAAGGAAGTAGTCTTGTAGAGCAAGAACTTGCAGTATCTGGTATTAGTAATTATATATTTGATACCATTGTTGACATTTTTACTGGAGGAGCCTCTAGTCAAAATGAATACCAAGAAGATCAAGCAAAGAGGCAGAACGAATATAATCAAGCAGTATACGACTTCGAGACAGAAGAACTCGATCGTCAATATAATTACGCTCTACAAGGTCAAGAGATTAAAAAAATCAATCTCTTCCGCGATCTTGCCTTCCAAGATGAGTCTAGAGCCCAACAGTATAATTACGGTATGGGAATCCGTGATTATCAATTTAAACAGGATAAAAGGGCTTATAATCAATCAGTAGAACAAGCTACAGCTCAAAAAGGTTTTAACGCTATTGCAAATGATTTTGCAAACTTGCAGCAAGACAGAAACCTTATGGAGCAGCAAATTGAGCTTGCGCTTTCTGAACAAGAAACTCTTGTCAATTACACAGCGCAAGCCTACGGGCTGCAAATGAAAAAAAAGAATCTAAAATCTGGAGCAATGTCTTCTCTGCGAAAATCTAACATTTCTGCATTGAAGGCTAAAGGTTCTACTGCTGCACGCGGTCAAGCTGGCAGAAGTGGATCAAAAAGCTTAAATGCAATTCAGATGGAAGCATCTGCTGCTGAAAATGACATTGTCAATGAACTAATGTCAGGCACTTCGCAAGTTGACATGGATTTGCTCTTATCACGGCAAGAGAATATGCAAGATAACTTGGCATTAGATTTGTCAAGAAATAATCTAATGGCAGCAGATTCTTTGACTAGACAGCAAATTTCTATGCAACGGGCACAAGCCGATTTAGATGCAGAAGCAAGCATTTTGCTGAAGCCACAAATTGCGCCACCACTGCCCAAACCTCTGGCAATGCCTCTGCCTGATTTCCAGCAAATCTACAAGCCTATTCAAGGTCCTCCTCCTATGGACGCTGTCCCTTACCAAGCCAATCTCGGCGCAGCATTTTTCCGAACTTCCCTGGGTATTGCCTCTTCAGCTGTAGGCCTGTTTAAACAAGACAATTCCGGAAAATAATAACTCTCAACTATTATGCCTAAAAACTACAAAACATATTCCAGTCCAGGTAGTTTTGGTCGATTTCAAACCAAAGTACCAGATCAGACTGGTAAAATTAAAGAAGAAACACAGAAACAAATTAAGGGCAGGGAAACAGCACAACGTTTTTTAGAGCAAAACCGAGAAATCTGGATCCGCGGACAGCGTCTTATAAACTCAGCAGAAGAAGCTAGTAGAGATGCTAGTTATGATATGCAGTCTAAAGAGCGTCAGTCTTTCAAAAACGCACTAGACCGTGACTACAAAATTCGGATGGACAATCTGGATCGTCAAAGCGCGGGCAAGCAGCAAGAGTTAAAGCAAATTAGTGCTTTCAGCCAAACTGCTTTCAACATGGTGGGTGACTACCTGAAAGAGCAAGAACAAAAAAAAATTGCTGCTGCTCATGATGTTATGTCTAGAACAGGCATGACAACTGATCAAATGTTTTCGTTCCAAAAGATGAACGATAATCTAACTCGTTCTGAATTTGCTGCTCAAGACATTGTCCAAAATATGCTTGGTAATGAAACAAGCTCAGAACATCTCGATGCGCTTTTCACTATTTATCAAAATAGAGCTACAAAGCGTTGGTATGAATCTAAAGCACTTTTTTCTAATACAACAAACTCATACCCTAGTTTTTTAGAAGAAAAAATCTCAGAGATTCAAAAAGAAACTGGTCAAACTGTTACTGATTTTGACCCTGTGCTTGCAGAAGCAAAGCGAGAATTTATTCAAGAAAAATTTGTAGGCAAAGCACGTCCTGAAGTTTTAGCAGGCTTAGGTATTTATGCAAAGCTCGACGAATATAACACTAATCGTCGCGGAAAGTTCTTAACTGTCAAGCGTGACCTTCAAAAAAAAGAATTTAAAAAAGACCGTATCAATGCTATTTTGTCAGAATTGAGGGACAATGGACCAATAGGTGTTGCTAACATTAACGGAACTAATCCATCTTACGAAAAACGGCAAGCTATAGTTGATGCTTTTAAGCTGGGTGCAAAAGGGACCGGGATGTTTGCAGTGACTGAAAATCACATCAACGGTATTTTAGATTTGCCAGGAGCTGGGTCTAACGGTAAAACCCTGAGAGAATCCTTTCCTGCTTTTGCAGCAGATATGACAGATATTATCAGAGATATTGATAATCAAAATGTTAAGGATCAAGACACTGCTGATAAACTTCAGAAAAATCGTGTAGAGGGTTTGGCTGTTCAAGTTATCAATGAACTTGGCGAAGATGGCGTTTTATCAGATGCAGATATTCAAACTGCAGAAAAAAAGATACATGCTGCATATCCAGGTTACGAATCTCAAGAACTAAAAAGAGCTAGAATGATGACGCCTGAAGCTTCTATAGCTAAGGAAAGCGAACAGATGGCCGAAAATCTTGCTTTGTTTGGCAGATACACTACTGAAGTACATAGCAGTATGAAGTTTAACAATGTGGATAGGCTTAATTATTGGGCAAATGTTGCTAAAGTAACTGATTTAAACAATAAGCATCCTGATACAACAGCTCATTACGCTAACATTGAAAATTTTTTCTACGGTTCTCCAAGGATTGCAGGTCAGATAGCTGCTAATCCTAAAAAAAACGAACAAAATTATAAACTTGCAGTTGCTGATTACAAGCGTCGTTATGATTCTTATGTAGCAAAAATGTTCTTAGTGAAGGACGCTGATATGAATAAGGTTAGGAAGGATGCTATGCAACTCATTCAAGGTGAAATCGCAGAGGAAATAGAGAAGAGTCATAATGAGTTTGGCATGGAGAAATTTCAAGTGACTACACCAACTGCTCAAGAACGTGTAGGTCTTTTGGATAAAGTTAAGGCTGGAAAAAAACAACTCCAAGCCATTAGAGATATAGCAATAGCTGATAAAGATCTTTCAGACGATACTGCTTTTAGAAATGCTGCAGACTTAATGAACCACCAACTAATCCAAACTGCAATGGATAATTACGCATCACCCAATTTTGTAATGCCCCCTGCAATTGAAGTATATGCAGAAGCAACCAATAGATCACCACTATTTGTACTGCAAAAAATTGCACCTTTTATTGGAGATGGTTCTCTAAAAATAAAGTTAGATAATCTATCTGGTGAACTCGAAAGAAAATATCAAGAATTTATCAACACTCCCTATACTCCAATCCGTAACACGTACCGCACTGTAGAAAGAACAGGACGAGCAAACATTGGTGACCAAAAGTTAGGAGCTTCTGCACCTATCAGACCTTCAATGTTTAATGTTGTTCAGTATGTTTCTGCTGATCCCAGTATTAAAGGTAAAGACGATGGCCCTGGTGGTAGGATTTATTATGAAGCTAGGCAGCATGGCGGCAAACACTACCATAATCATTATGAATTCGAAAACCGTGAACAAGCTGCTGCTGCAGTAAGTCTTTTCAAAGCAAACGGATTCAAAGTAACTTCTTACTTGCGACCAGAAGATAAAGATAGTGCACACTCTCAGGGTGTTGCCATCGATGTAGCCCCACCTGTAACACTACCGTATACTGATGAAGCAGAAGCTGCATGGTCCGCCAGTGCAAACGCTGTCATCGGATTTAACCCATTAGAAAATGAATAGTTTCCTTGACAACCTCACGGAAGGTACGCCTGCCCGTGATCTAGAGTTTATCAAACAGCAACAAGCTGAAGAAGAACTCAGAAAACAGCAGCAAGAAACTGAACAAGCAGAAGCTACGGCTTCACCAAAACAACCACAACCTGAATATCAATTAGCAGAGGATGAACTAAAACAAAAAGCTGAACAGGAACCACCTGCAGAAGAAGAAGAGGATGATCAGTCAGCACTTGAATTTGTTGGAGAACTAGCTGCTGCACCTGTTGTTGGTGTTGCAGATTTCGGTGCTGATCTTCTTAATTTAGTTCCTGGCGTAGAAATTCCTAAAGTTCCTGAGTTTGAAAGTGAAATCACTCAAGCTGTAAGGAATATATCTTCTATTGTTATCCCTACTATTGGACTTAGTGGTGCTGGTTCGATTGCTTTAGCAGGACGAGCTGCTGGTATTGCTGGTGCAGCGTCAAAAACATCTAAGCTTAGATTCCTTGCAGACCCTATGATCAAAAAGATCGGGGGTATGGCTTGGGGTGCAGGTGCAGGTGCTTTTGTAGACTACACTGTAGAAATTAACCAAGAGGATGACAACCTTACAGGCGCATTAAAACAAAATTGGCCTAGATTTTATGGATGGATTCCAGACGATATTGCCACTTTGCCTTCAGATAGTGCAGACATTAAACGTGCAAAAAACGTTACTGAGGGTGTTTACCTTGGTGTTGGTACTGACATCCTTGTCGGTGCGGCAAAACTTGCCAATGGTTTGCGTGGATTAACAACTGACTACATCCCAAAAAATGAAAAGGCAGGTGTGTATGCTGAAAAATACAACGCAAAACAAGCACTCAATGCAGAAGAGTCTGTTAGTTTTTCTGCTGCTAGTCGTGCAGAAGCTATAGATGATCTTGGTAAATACAACTACAACACAGCCGTCAAAAAGTTTGATGGTGATGTTGAGCTTGCATTGTCTGAACCTATTTATGCTGTTCATGACCTATATGGTGAACAAGAGATTGTTGGTCGTTCCTTAGATGGCGCTTTCAATGGCGATGCTAATCTTGCTGCAATTGATGCTTGGCAAGTTGCTACAAACGGTGGCGGCAGTGTAAATGGCCGTGTAGGCAGCATGATTACAGAGTCCTTCCTCAAGAACGGTCTAGAACTTGACCAGGACATGACAATCATGCTGAAAGGCATAGGTTCACAACTTAAAGACACTAAAATTGACGTCAAGTTTCCGAATGGTGACTATGCTACTGCTGCTGAAATTGCCAAAGTTGGTGATGACATGGCTTCAGAGTATATGGATATGCCTTGGGAAAACGTCAAAAAATTGTTTGAAGAAGACATACAGACTTCAGGCATTGTCGATAGAGATGCTGGTGTAGAAGGTATGAGTGCACAAGGTATGGAAGCTACACGTCTCATGATCAAAAAATACACAACTGATCTAATGGCGTTGCAGGATGTAAAAGGGGAGACTTATCTAGCTACTTCTTTGTCAGGTCAAATTTCTGATATTGCACAAGGTATTCGACTTACAGAAGGTACTCCTGCGATTGAAAACGCATCTAACTTACTAATTGATCGTATTGAATATCTCATGGCAATGCGAGGTCGTTCTGCATACATTCGTGGTCGGTCACTAAATCTGACTAACATGTGGAATCGTATGACTAGAAGTGGTAGTGATGCGAACAAAGTAGCTTATGCCAAGCGCATTGAAAGGGTTATTAAAGAAGAAAAAAATGATACACTTCGTGCTATCGATAAGATCCGTTTAGATGCAAAATTTACTGCAGACACTCTGCGTGAGATTCGTAAAGAAAAACCTGAATTCTTTGCTCCATTAATAATGGCTTATGAATTTACTGATGGCAAAGTAAATACGATGGTTGCATTGAACAAGTTTTTGAAGAATTCAACTGGCACATTAGGTAAGGCATTTATTGACAGAGATGCGGGTACACAGTCAGTTATTCTGCAGGCTTTTTGGTCTAATGTCTACAACTCAACTTTGAGTGCTTTTGGGACGCCTATCAAAGCAGGTTTGAGTAACGTTGCAGGTTTGATTGAAAAACCACTTGGTCAAATGATTGGTGGCCTTGCTCTGGGGGACACTAAAGTGATGCGTCGTTCTTTATATCAATACAACATGAATTTTGAAGTACTACAAGATTCACTTAAGTATATGTCGGATGTATTTAAGCGTAGTGCTACAGAAGTAAATGTTGCTGACTTGCAAAGGGAAAACATCTTTGTCAAAAACCAAGATCAAATTGACATCTTAGAAGCTATTGCTAGTGCAAAAGCAGCAAACAATGACTTTGGACCGCAAGCCGCTGTCGAACGCATCAAAATGATGAATGATTTGGCTAATCATCCTGTTTTGCGTTTCGGTAACCGTGCTATGCAAGCTCTTGACGGCTTCACACAGAACATGATTATGCACGCAGAAGTCCGTGGTAAGGCCTTTGACAGAGTCACAAACAACGGCAAACTACCGTTCGACGAAGCAAGAGCACAGCAGCACTATGCTGAAATTAAAAACTCTATGTTTGATGAGGACGGTCTTATTAAAGACGAAGTTGTTAAATTCACGTCAGGTGAACTTGCTATGTCTTTGGACAACGAACTTACAAACAGTGTTTCTAATTTAATCTCGAACTACCCACTATTAAAGCCTTTTGTCTTATTTACAAAAACTCCTATTAACGATTTAATTCTTGCAAAGTCATACTCACCTCATAATTTGTTTATGAAAGAGTACCGCGACTTTAGGATGAAACCTCAAGACTTGCCAAAAGAGCAAATTGAGAATATTCTTCGTTCTCGTGGCGCGACAAAGATGGATTTGTCTAAAATGAGTTACGAACAGATGTTTATAAAGTACGGAGAAATCCGTGCAGATTTGTATGGTCGTGCAGCAATCGGATCGCTGCTTGTGACTGCAGCCGGTGGTTTGTTTTGGCAGGATAGAATTACAGGCAACGGACTTGCAGATAAAGAAAAGCAAAGATTACGTCGTGAAACAGGATGGAAACCCCGTTCTATTCGTTTGCCTGGTGGTGATTGGGTAAGTTATGACAACCTTGGTCCAGTCTCTAACTGGTTTGCTGCTGTAGCTGACGTTGCTGATAACATGGATTCACTAACTCCTAATAATATTAGTGAGCAGTTTAGTAAATTGGCGTTTGTTGTTGCAGCATCGATTACTGATAAATCATTTATGTCTGGTTTAGAGCCATTTATGGACGTCGCACGTGGTGATTTGGGTGCATTGAGTCGTTGGGGAGGACAGTTTTTGGTTGCTGCAAATGCACCTATGTCCAGCCAAATGGCAGAAATTTCACGTCTTATGGATCCTGGCCTTAAAGAAGTAGAGTCTACTGTTTTAGACTATGCACGTAACCGCCTTCCTTTGTTAAAAACACAGATGCCTCAGAAATATGACTGGATTGATGGTGATCGTATAGGTTATCCAGACAAAGCAGGCAATATGTATGAAGGTTTTATGACACGTGTATGGAATAACTACATGCCGTGGAAAGTTAGCGGAAAAATTTCTGAAGAAAAAGAGTTTCTCCATATGGTTGAGTTTGACGCACGCCCAACTCTACGTACAAATGGTAGGGGTATTGAATATACACCTGATGAAAGGTCAGAAATTACCAATATTATGGGTAAAGAAGGCTTTTTTAAAGAAGGTATTCGGCGTGTTATGGGCACAGTTGATGGTAAAGAATTTCGTAAACGTTACAAAGAAGCTGTACAAGCTGGTGTTGGTTTCGAATTGTCTGATTTCGAAAATATCCACAGACTTTTGAGGTTTGAACTCAAACATGCCATGAATATGGCAGTAGCACAATCTTCTACGCTCGATTCTATTCAACGGAAGCAAATTTATAACCAAACTCTCCAGTTTTACTCTCAAGCTGGAATGACAAAAGAAGCCGAGGAGTATATTGAAAAAGCGGAAGCTTTCCTTTACAGAAAATAACCACAAAGCGTCATGGCAACTACTCAAAATACATACACAGGGAATGGTTCAACTACAAACTTTTCCATTACATTTGAATATTTAAAACAGGCTGACGTCAAGGTAACTCTTGGCGGTACTGCTACAACTGCATTTACTTTCGCCAACGCTACCACCCTTAGCTTTAACTCTGCACCTGCTAACGGAGCTGCTATTCGTATCTTTCGGGATACTGATATTACAACTTTGAAGGCAACATTCTTCCCAGGTTCTGCTATTAAGGCAGAAGATCTGAACGACAATTTCACCCAAAACAACTTTGCTACTCAAGAAACTGATAACGAAGTTGTTACAGCAAACGCTACCGCTGATACGGCTAAGACCACTGCAGAAGGAGCTGTTACTACAGCAAACAGTGCAGTTACTACAGCCAATAGTGCAGTTACTACGGCTAATAGTGCCGTTACGACTGCTAATACAGCGTCTACCAACGCTAGTGCTGCTGTCACTACATCTAATACAGCATCGACCAATGCTACAAACGCTGTAAACACAGCCAATACCGCATCTACCAATGCGTCGAGCGCAGTAACTACTGCTAACTCTGCGGCTACTGATGCTGCTACAGCAATTAGTACCGCTAATTCAGCAACTACGACAGCTAATGCCGCTACTACTGCGGCAAATGCTGCTCAAGCTGATGCAAATACTGCAACTGCAACTGCCAACTCTGCCACCACTACTGCTAATGGTGCAGTTACTACAGCCAATAGTGCAGTTACTACGGCATCAAGCGCTGTAACTACCGCCAACACGGCTTCTAGTACTGCATCTAGTGCAGTAACAACCGCTAACAGTGCTGCAGCTACGGCTAACGCAGCTTCTCAAGCTGTTTCTGCTGCAGCTTTCTTTCAACCTATTGCTGCACTAGCAAACCTCCCTAGCAGCCCTTCTAACGGAGACCGTGTTGAGGTTGTTAACTCCACTGGTGTTCAAAGCAGCAGTGCTGTGTCTGGTGTGCCTTCTGGTTTTGTTGGTTCATCTGACTTGACTGTCCGTCTTCAATACAACTCTTCAACATCTAAATGGGTGTGGTCGCAGTACTTTGCATCCGACCCAGAGAACAGGTATGCCACTAACTATTTGCCTGTAATTAAAGGTGATGGGTCTTCTAGCGGACAAGTTGGTAAGATTACACTTAATTGTTCTAACAACAATCATGGTGTTGCAATCCAATCACCACCACATTCAGCCGGTGCAACTTATACGTTGACACTGCCGACTGCGCTGCCCTCAGTAGCTGGTCAATCAATTACTTCTGATACTTCAGGTAATCTTAGTTTTACAACAGTTGATGCAGCGTTCATGGAAACGCCGCAAACAATCACATCTAATAAAACTATTGGTGCAAACATCAATGCAGGAATGATGGGTCCGACAGTGGCTCTCGCTTCCGGTGTAACTATTACTGTCGGTCAAAATTCTCGTCTTACTGTACTTAACTAATCATGGCATACGGAAAAATTAAAGCTGACGCTATTATCTACGATAACGGTGGTAGCGATGTAGAAAAATCACTTGCAAGTCTTGCTGCAGCAGCTCCTACAGCATCTCCCACGTTTACTGGTACTCCTGCGGCTCCTACTGCAACCGCTGGTACAAACACAACTCAGATCGCTACTACAGCGTTTGTCACAACTGCGGTTCCAACTAACTCAACTATCGATGCTCGTGCTGATACTCGTGTAACTGCGGCTGTCGGGTCTTCTGTGCAAGCTTTTGATGCTGATACTACTAAAAACGATGTAGCAAATACTTTTACTGCTGCACAAACTCTTAACGCTGGTCTTACTGTTGATGGTCCGTATAAGCAAGCTGCAGAAGCAGTTGGTGCTCTAGACATTAATCTAAGCACTGGTAACTACTTTACCAAGACTATTACTGGTAACTCTACGTTTACCTTCTCTAACCCACCTGCAAGTGGAACAGTAGGAACATTTACTTTAGAACTGACTCATACCTCTGGCACGGTTACTTGGCCCTCAAGCGTTAAGTTTCCTGCTGA
>Ga0181418_1000189_pt1 | contig 20046 bp, 20 predicted proteins | sample 41SPOviralmetaG_FD_130143 | JGI IMG/M metagenome (GOLD analysis project Ga0181418, IMG submission 130143) | Marine viral communities from the oligotrophic San Pedro Time Series (SPOT) site, San Pedro Channel, CA, USA - 41 SPOT_SRF_2013-03-13 | ecosystem: Environmental > Aquatic > Marine > Strait...
CGCATTGTGGCCATGCAGAAGGTATACGGATAAGAATGCCAGACACCTTGCTCCGCAGTTTGATTCTGTTACAGACTGCTCTGCATCATCAGCAGTGTCCATTGGTATATTGTCTGCGGTCAAAAGACTCTTGACTTTTCGACCGAATGAATCATATACTAGCGTTTTTGTCCAACCAATCCAATGCGACCCAGGTTGGCCAGTTCTGTCTACATTCACGATCGCAACCTGGTCATCTGAGAGCATTGGTATCTTGTCACTTGCAAATGTACCAACATATTTGTCGCCAAACATTTTTTTTCCACCTGTAGTTAGCTGAGACAAGGTAGTCTCACCACTCCCGACCACACTCTCTGCAACCGCCAACCATCTCTTGTATTGCGTCTCCGCTTTTTGCTTTGTGTTCATATCGAAATATGAAAGACTGCTCTTGTTTATTGTTTAATTTAATACAATGATAAAGGCTGCCTTGGCCTCGTCAAGGTCAAGTTCGTGAATATGCGGGAATGCATATTGCATGATCAGCATCGGGATGTCCATGTCTTGCATCATGACTTCGCCTCGCTGCACGATGAAGTTGGGTCCCATGAGATGAACCTATGAGAAGAACAATAGCAAGTGTTAGTATTTATACGAAAGGACAGTCGATTGTATTAGTATAGTTACCCTCTCGAATCCATGCCACACGTCCTCGAGATCTGGCATCACGATGGCGATCGCCCAGTGAGTTGGCGAGTCGTATATGGCCTGCCTGATTGCTGGCTCGGAGAACCTATCACCGATGCATGCCATGCATACCTGGTAGTGATACACGATAAGTGAGAATGTCAATATGAACAGTGGTATATACCTTTCCATAGGGCTTGTCGTATAGACTGTAGCCGATTGTACACTTGTTGCATCCACAGCAGACGAAAGCTCCAGCCTCGTCAATTCCAGAGTCGAGGTATGTGATGGAATGCAGAGAAAGGTCGAAAGGAAGCATTTGCCTAACAGGGTTGGTGGTGGTGCGGGCCTTCTTTGCGACGGAGAGCTGCCTTGACATCTTGACCTTCTCAGATTATATAATTGAACTGAGTGTTCGGAAGTCTTCGTCCATTTTTTACTATCGAAATTCCATATAATTTTACATCGAACACATCATTCATATACCGTTTCAATTTCAACGGTGTGAGATAAACGGTGTGATTTGGAGAATTTCGGTGTAAAATATATGGAAATTCGATAGTAAAAAAGGGGGCGACTATTTCCGAACTCTCAGTTCACCTCGAGGATCTGCTCACAATTCAACCAGCCTAGGCATGTCGAGACAAGCAACTGCGACCGAAGCAGCGACAAGGGATGCCATGTCCCTTGTTGGTGACTCGATCTGCAGGGCTATGTGTGAAGAATCGACACTACCACCAGTGCCCCCTCCAAAGACTCGGGGTCCAAAGCGAAAAAAAATATCTCGTGAGGCAAACATCCGGAACCTCATCAGGAAACGCTCCCTGGTGAAGACGATCCCGCCAAAGCAGTATGGAACGATGTTGAGTGCTTTGTCTATCACATGTAAAGCGTTCCACAACGAATTCCAGCAGCATGAGGCGACGTCTGCAATGAAGATCCACAAGTTGATGACATTGTCAAGAGCGACTTCATGTGTGATTGCATCACTACTATCATTGCTGTGGGATGGGCGAACCAACGGCTGGACGTGTTTCAAGGCCAACATGGGCACGATCCTTGCAGACAACCTGATTCAAGATTACGAGATCGCCTCTCTTGATATGGTATTTGTATACGAGAGCCTCAATGCGCGTGGATACGACATATTCGACCCTGTTGAAGACTGGGACGCAGTCATGGATCCATCCGACCAAACATTGAAGTCGTGTGGTATGTGTGCCCTGAATTGCATATATATATATAGAATGAATTACAATTAAAGGCTTACCTGTCATATACCATTTACTGTCATGATAGGGTGGATCTTCTGGGACCAGGGCAAGGCACATGCACGAAAGCATGCGAAGCACATCCTGACGTGCAAAGACTACACCAGCCGATACCACGAGGGTGACGATAAGTCGGCGTATAAGCGCTATGGCCCAACACCTACGACAAGGGACTACTCAGCACCACACGCGTGGGGCCACGACTGGGGCACATTCGTCGGCGATCTTCTCATGTGTGGGAGCCCCGCTGACCAAGAATTCGAATTTTTCCAAGCATGTTCTGATTAAAATTAAATTACTGGCACCCGGGATCACACAGGGATCCCCGTGGGATCCCATGTATTCCCATACCCTTTGTCATAATTTCCAACTCTCTCCTATGGTGAAGAAGAAAATTTTAAGGGATGTGTGTTGGACATACGCCACCCACAAGGGTCAAAAGCCAGCAGAGCATGCATATGCAACTGGACATGCCAAAGGTCACACGATATTTGTGTCATGGCATAGGCGGTTCAATGTATTGTTTGGTTCGTTTATGTCTGTTGCCGCCTTTATAGACTTCTATGCGAAAACATCAAACTCTGATCGGAGTTTCTATTGGCTGAACTACAGCGATCGCCATGGCGATGAGTCAACCCATCTGTATTTGGACGTTGAGTGGACGTCACCAACTGAGGAATGTCGACCTCTTGATCGGTTGATCCCAATACACAAAGGTATTCGGGCATTGCTTGATACAGACGACAACCCACTGCATACGTGCAACTCTCGGCTCCTGAGTGATGGTACATTTAAGCATTCATACCACCTACACTGGTGTGCACATACATTTCCATCCCAGATACACGTGGGGCGGTTTGTTACTGATATCCTGATTCCTTATGTATCAAGTGATGATCGATTGTTTTATGTAAGAGACAACAAACGGAGAATGATCATAGACCCTGTTGTATATAAACGCAGACAGGCATTCAGGGTTGCTGGTTCGCACAAACGAGGGGAGCGAATGAACAAGATGCCCGCCAGGACTGTGATCGCGGCAACACGTCCTACTGTTTCTGGGGTACACACAGTCTCGGACCAACTGGTGTTACATGAAAGCACGAGACATGCACCTCGCAGCGGTATAGTACCGTATACCCCGGACCAAGCACTGGAAAAGGAATTGGTTGGTATGCTCGTGTCTCATGGTGATACGATTACACAGGTCCGACAGGTCGGACCCTCGTTCTTTGTAGGGGAGACTGACGCAACTGCTGGTCGGACTTGTCTCATCACCCGTCATCACTGCGTCCGGAACCGGTGCTATCTCAACATAGATGAAACTGGTGTCGTCTGGTATCACTGTATGTCTTCTAGTGGTGGTCACGATATGAGGACTGGTCGGATGATTGGTCGAATTGGATCAGGACAGCTGATATCATGGGATTCTGATGGCAAATTCACTGGTGTCTCCGCGTCAGAAGCAAAGTGGCCAGACTCTGTGCGGATCAGGGACATCATAACAGAGAATGCACGGATAAATCGCCACCCCGTACCAGCACCAGGGGAGAAGTGCCTGGTATGTATAGCAGGGATGGGTGAGGGCAAAACATATTCGACCGAACGCCTCGCTTCCTCGTATGGCCCGAGTGCACGAATCTTGATCATCTGTCCCCGGATATCCCTGACAATCGAGCTGGCCAATAAGTATCCTGGCTTCGTGCATTATCGCGACCCCAATGCATACAACGCAAACCGAATTGTTGTTGAATACGAGAGCCTTCATAACCTAGTGGGTAAGGATGGATTCGACCTCGTCATCATTGATGAGGTCCGGAGTGTTCTTTCGTCTATGATGCAGGCAGAGACAAACAAGCACCATATTGGTGATAACGCTGAGATATTCAAGACACTTTTGCGAGGTAGTAGGCGCACGATCACGCTGGACGCAGACACTGAAAGTGATAATGTTGTTCCTACAGCGCTCTCGCATATATTTCCGGGTGACGGTGAGATCACGGTTGCACGATACGGGAATTATCGCATGAACAGACGATTGGACCTGCTACCAGACGAGGATGTGTTTATCAACCGGGTATGTGAATCATTGGCGGGTGGTGCCAAGACATCCATCGCATGCAGAACCAAACGCCGGGCTCTTCACTTTGCAGATCTTGTCAGGAAGAAGTTTCCAGACAAGCGTATTGTCGAGGTGACTGCAGATATATCCTCGGCAGACCTCAAGGAGTTCCTCGCTGACGTCGACGGCTACCTGGCTGATGTTGATTTTTTTGTGTATACATCCAAAGTCAGTGTTGGGATCGATATAAACATTGAATGGGGCAAAGTGTTTGTAGACACGCGTGGGAACGGTTGCAACGCACGGGAGTTGCTACAGATGGTTGGGCGCTTCAGGACGTTGACAAGCGAAACTGTTGATGTGCTTATCTCATCTAATGCTATGTTTGTATACAACGACCCGGACGAACTGCGCAGAGATATACACGCAGGAGTAACATCACGAAGGGAGTTTCTTTCTAGCGTATACCAACCGCTTGTGCGAATGATCCCATCCATCCAGTCTGGTGTTGTCACTATGTCACCTGATTGGGTCACACGCGTTTTTATCGAGACGAGGATCGAGACGCGGAAGTCGTGTGCGTACGAACTTGCTCGGCTCGCTACCAATCGGCATTGGGGTGTGTATCTACTCAAACGTCCACAGCATACGGATTCTGACTCGACATTGCTGGATGAGTCGATCGAGTCTGTGAAAAGGGCAGAGGGCGAGATGTTTGAAGACATATTTAACGAAATGGCCACCAGTTCCATTGACGTTGTCACTCGGAGTGCGAAAGAGAGGATTAGGGATGGGACCTCAGACAACAGAGACCAAAGGGCATCCGAGATGGGATACGCACTCTCTCACTGGCCAGGGATGCCGTCACTTGACGATGCAAAAATTGCAGTGAAGGACTTCAAGCAAATTCGAAATAGATGTACGCTCGAGAAATGTGATACGATGGATGTTATAGAGCGCAACGCCCAAAGACTTCCTCGGCATGCATGGGCCGATATCACATTCAAGGCATTTGGGCAGGGAAACCGCTATATCGGGAATATAATGGAAATACTCGGAATGGAAACTTTCGGAGACGGAACACAGACCGTACAATCGTCTGTGCTTACTCAGAATACAGATGCACTCACCAGCCTCGCAGAGAAGGCATCGGCTGCGTATGGCGTGTCGATCGGTCGCCGGAAAGGTGTACTAGGAAAGCTAAATTGCTTACTCCGCAGCGTATTTGGCGTACACCTTTCCGTGTCACGACGGAAAAGACAGCGCAGCAATGGTCGCACCAATAACATGTATACGTACACCCTGGCATGTAACGAAGCACACGCCAGGCTGGCAGAAACTATGATTATTGCATGACCAGATGTGCCCGGATCCGCATATATATTTAGAGATAGATTTACAATTAAAGGCACAACTGTTATATATAAATTCGTGGCATTTATTTTAGTTTAAAAGTTGGGCCCATTGCGGGGCGAATGTACTCTTTAATGACGCCGTCCGTTTGCGCTTCGATGGCGCGCCCTTTTTGCGCTTTCGCTTCTTTGTACTCTTTCGCCGCTTCCCTTTCCTTTTCTTTGTGTGGTCCCGCAGCCCCAGTTCGCCAGACTTGTTGATATAATACTTCACCTTGCACCCCTTCGGCCATATGCTTGCACCACGTTTACCCCTCACAACTGCGACCTTGCATGGCTTGTACTTCATAGTGAACTTGAAATTGTGATCATGCCTCTGGATCAAGTCAATTTGCGATCATCATGGGCTTGATCCGGCGTTTTGCTTTTTTTTTTTTTATGCTCTTCTTCTTTTGTGACTTGCGTCTTTCCGCTTGCAACTTCGCCCATGTCTTATGCCTTTTTAGTTCTTGCGCTGTTGATAATAGGGGGCCGTATTGATGTAGTCCTTCAACCCCTTTTATTGGTTCTTTCCCGTCAAACTGCCAACCGAGGTCGATGTGTTTCCATAAGTTATTTTCCACACGGGCTTTCCTTCCTGTCTCGCCTAAATAGAATTTCTTCCTGGGGGGGTCATTGAAATTCGGGACATCATCAGGCATATCCATGACCAACCAATCTGGGTCAACCAGCCATGGGTCGTGGCGATCGGGCGCTAGTTGGAGCTCTTTGTCGACAATATCGGCTTCGTAGACGATGCCAGGGATGCGCTTCACACCACCTCGACGAGCGAGACGGCGGATGGCGGGCTTTGTGATCCCTTGGATGTTATCGCGCAAGACCTTTCGGTGACGCTTGGTCCTTTTTGGAGCTGCATTCTTCCTGTTTGTCTTCTTTTTTAGAGATACCTTCTTCTTGTTAGTCTTCTTTTTTGGAGATGCCTTCTTCTTGCTAGTCTTCTTTTTTGGAGCTGTTTTCTTCTTGTTTGTCTTTTTATGTTGCGCACGTTTCCTTTTTTTGTTTCCATTCTTTGGTTGTAGATATGCTTGGTGGAGACGAGGAGATATCATACCAAACTTATCGACATTATACCTCGTTCGGCATCCTTTCGGCCATATGTTTGCACCACGCTTGCCCTCCACTACTGCCGCGCGACATCCGTCGTTGTTCATCGTTTGGTGTTAATTGATATTATGTGGACTGTTCTCGCCAGTAGTCGGAACCATAATTGACGAAGATCTCCTCTCCTTTTTTTATCCCCCCTTTGCGCACTTCGCTTGCTGGCCTATCCTCGTAGTCTGCCCTGACATTGATCATTGCCCGTTTTCCCCTTCTTTTGTTTCCACGGAACAGACTAAAGAATGCGTTATTGCCTTTGCAATGTTTTTTTCTCTTGTCTTGTGCCCTACAATGGTTAGCCCACCGACCCAGATTGGATTGGGTCGACTTGGCGTCAACTACCATTTTACTTGAGAGTTCAATTCCATATGTCCCTTTTCCTTTGCGGTATTCCTTCGCCGGAACCCTTTTCCCTCCGTATTCAATTATAATTTCGTTAGGTTCGAAGTCACGCAGTGCGAACAGACCATCACCCGAATTTGGTATACCACTCTTTCCTATGCGGAGTTTCTTTATTTTATACGTATGTTGCCAACACATGTCAGAGTATTTACATGTCTGTCGTTTACATCTGGCACCAGACGATGTCTTGGCGCTGCACCGGACGCAATCCCATGATGTATGGTCTTCAGTCATTGGTTTATGACAAATGACATTATTCCAATCAGCAGTACCGTGCAATGTCTACACATCTTATTGAACGTACAAGAGCATTCTCTTTATCAAATACTACTGGGGCCGGGGCCATCAATATAAGCGATAACGGGGGCTCATTTGACGTGCGGCTCGACCCACCACTTCTCATCCCTAGAAATGCTATAAATCCCATCCTGTCCCTACGGAAGGCAACTGTGTGGTGGTCTACTCCCAACGTGATTTCTGGTGTAAACGACACATTCTCAATCAGTGCGCCAAACACTGCCGATATCATCACGGCCTATACTGTAACACTGGATGAAGGGTTGTATTCGATTGATGCACTTAACATTTCTATTCAAGAATCACTCGCGACTCAAGGTGCAAAAGTGTCGCCAGAACCAGTGGTCATTGTAGATGCGGACTACACCACAAATCGTTCTATTTTGTATCTTCCGTATGTAGGTACAACTGTCGACTTCTCTGTTGATAGGAACTTCGCACGCCGTCTAGGGTTCGATGAAACGCCGCTTCCTACAACGATCGCCGTAGACACTGTTTATACATCTCAATCGACTGCGAACGTGGCGCCTACAGAACACTACCTGGTTAGCTGCTCACTTGTTGATGATGGCATACTTATCGGAAACAACCGCAGAAACATCATCGCTCGAGTTCAGATCGACGTACCGTCGAATTCTCAGATCACGTACGAACCATTCAGGCCGATAGAGTTGGCTTGTGCACGTCTCGCTGGAAACACAATCGATACATTATCACTGCAACTCCGGGGGGATGATTTGAGCATCGCCAGGACAGGTGGCGAGCCATGGACAGCCGATATCATCGTTTCATGGAACGAACTCGTCCGGGTCTAGTTCATTCTGTATTAAATAAATACTCATTTTTCCAAACACAAGAGAGATACAAGATGGAGAACAATCGCATGACTAGGATTCGAAATGAATATGTAACACGGCCATTGAATCACTACGATCGATGGGGGGTTATCGCATACCGCGGTCGCTTCGACCAAGTTATGGGCCCAGACGCATCCGCAACCATGTCTGGAGGGGGTGTCCTGAGTAGAGTTAGACAGATAATAAAGGGAGCACGGAATTTTGGGTCTAAGGTAGCAAAGTTCGGGTCGAAGTTAAACCAACATATGACTGGTGAACTGGGTACCGCAATAAAAAACGCAATCCCGGCATCAGACGACCGTGCGAGGAAGGGGTTCACAGGAGAGAGTCACGTCCCACTCAGACTGTCGAACGGCAAGATGGGAATAGCAAACTTTGCCGGTCCAGGTACGCATGTCGTGAGACGAGTGAAGCGAAAGGACCCACCCAGGACCTGGACAGACCAAGTTGCGGAAGAACATGATCTGAATCTGTTGTTACATCCAAACAAAGTGCGACGAGCGGACAACACGATGATCAAGAGACTGAACAGACTTCAGCGTGATGGTGCAGATGATATGTTCAACATAAAAGCCGGCCGGACGATCATAAAAGCAAAAAAAGCACTCGAGGATGTCGGACTGCTTGATCAACAGAAGTTTGCGGCCGACATACGGTCCCAATTGTCACCAGGCGATCTACAGACACTCCAAAATCGATTGACCACTATCGAGAAAAGGTTTGCTCCTGGTCAGCGCCTTCGCAAGGAACTCGTGGGCCGAGGTAAGAAACAGAAACGGGCCTGCGCGCACAAACGCAAACGCAAATGTGTCAAGGGTCGCGGCACTAAACTTCCGGGCAGAGGGGTCCGTCTACCAGGGCGGCGAGGCACGATGAGAGGTAAAGGAGCGCTATTAGATTTCATAAACGGGAAGGTCCTACCTAAGATAGAACAGGTCACAGGACTGAACAAGAATGACCTCAAGGGTGCCGCGACGATCGTACACAATGCGGTGTCAAGTGCCGACACTCCAAAAGCGGCTTTCAGGGATATAGCAAATAAGTTGATTCCTGTAATACTCGACGGAGCAAAGAAAAAGTTCAAGGGTTCTGGAACAGTGAGTAAAACAGCACGCAAAAAAATGTGCTCGTGTTTATACAAGGGTATGTGCCAAGAGGCAGGAATGCTTCCGATGTCGGGGGCTGGTATCCTCGATTTTTTTGAGGATCTAGGGACCTCTATCTGGAAAGCAATCAAGCCAGTTGCAATGCCGTTGTATAATATTGCCAAAGAGGTTGCACCAATCGCCGGTGCAGTCCTACCGCTGCTGTTATAACGCCACGAATCGCTATATAACAGTTGTGCCTTTAATTGTAAATCTATCTCTAAATATATATGCAGATCCAGGCACACACACATGACATTAAAGGACATAATATCATTACTTGGTTTACAATGACATCACAATGGGACGATGATTGGAAACGCCGTGAATACTTAAAAGATGGCTTTTACGGACCAACCAAACGCAAGCGCCTCAATGAAGAGAGAATGACTGTGCGATCACTATACGCACAGCCACCCGTGTTTTCTACGAGCACACCGATGTCGATTGTCGATACACCACTGATAGATAATGTGAGTGACTGGGATTACCCACTTAACCTGTTTGTCGTGCAACCACCAGTGGACTTTTCGATAAAGCCAGTGGCCGCTATGAGTCACCCAGAACACATCGGCAGAACTATGACGTTCGAGAAGCCTTCGGTGAGTACAGCAGACGAAGATTTTGCGCGCATGGTCGACCGACTCAAACAGTTTGGACGGGACGCAGTGGACAAGAGTGCTGTATTCAAAATGTCCAAAAAGATGCCTCCTATGTCGCACGAGGTGTTCGGTCTCAGCAGTAGCGATCTTAAGCCATCAGAGGCACTCGAGCTGTTCAAGGACAACAAGGAGAGCTTCATCGCGTATGCAGCCATTCGACGTGCTCAGCTCAGCGGGGCCGCCGGCAACCCTAACAAACCTGTAGACGTGGTTACGAATGACACGGTAACCGACACAATATCAGTCAGGGACGCGCTCGCGAAAATGGCAAGCGGAGCTAAGTACGTACTAGATGTGGATAATCTGCAACTGAAACTGGACGGAGTGCCGATGGCCCCACCAATCTCTGACCAAGGCCGCAAAGACCTAGATAAGGCAACGACCGGAAAGGAAAAGGAAACCTCACGCAGGAATCTTAATAATGATTTTCGTGCTGTTGATGATAACCAATCGACTACCCCTCCGAAAATCATAGGACCAGATACCGGGAGCAACAGCAGCAGCTCCCTCAGTAACAAAAGTTTACCCCCCTCGACAGCCAAACAGCCTGCACGCGACCGAACGCCTCGCCCCGCCACAGGTAGAAGCATGACAGATATGATTCGGCGTGCGGCTTCCAGGGTACTGCCAGGTACACCACGACTCACCCCCCAATTACCATTGAAACCAGGCGCTTCGTTTCACGAAAATCGGGTTGGGGGTCCTGCAAGGGCTACTCGGGGTAACAACACAGATGCGCGAGGTCCAGAATTCTCGTCAATCCCTAAAAAGAAGAAGAGTAAAAAATAAAGAGCAATTAAATCATTTCTCGAATTACGCCATTATGTCAAACCGATTCCTCGGGACAAACCGTAATGATGGAAAGGATGTGTTTGCGTCATCACTCGGAGCATATTCAATTCAACCAGGATTTCCGTTAATCGGTAACAAACGAAGGAGAATCAAGTCATCTCTCCTTGAAGTAGAGCATATAAACGGCCTTCAAGATGCTTTAGACGAGATGGGGTCTGGTCATATGGAAGGAGATCTGAGTGTCACAGGGGACTTATCCGCTGCTAACGCTTTATTCAATGACACTAACGGAAACATGGCTCTGGGGAATATTACTGAAATATTCAGCAACGGTGCTACAGAAAATATTGCGATAGGAACTTCTGCCCTTGACGCACAGGTTTCGGGTGATTATTGTATCGGAGTTGGTTATGACTGTCTAGGTAAGGCCACTGGTAATAATAATATTGGTATTGGTCTACAATGCGGACAAAACCTGACATCTGGCAATAACAACATCGGGATTGGCACTAACGCATGCGCGGGGAACGGAGGTCATTCCGATTCTCTAACTGGCGACAGCAATATAGGTTTGGGGATCAATGCCGTACGGGGAGGTAATAACGCAGGTAACCCGGTATCATTCAATCATAATATTGGCATAGGAAATTCGTCATTGAACAAAATTCTTACAGGGACTCACAACATAGGCATCGGGGTTGATTGTGGTCGAAACATTTCGTCTGGATCAAGCAATGTCCTATTAGGATATAAAGCAGGGGACGATCTAACGACTGAAAGTAATCGGTTCCGACTGGAAAGCGGTACTAATTTGCTTATGCGCGGAGATTTTGGTACAGGTCTCATCAATATTCCCGGCAGTCTTAAAGTTTCTCAACGAACTCCAGCGAGCAACACTGCTGCAGGTTCTGCGGGCGAAATATCTTGGGACGGTAATTATATCTATGTATGTACTGCAGACAATGTGTGGGCGCGGGTTGCTATACCCACATGGACTTAATAACCCGAATTAAAACCTCTTGTCTCAGTTGTCATCAAAATGGATTGGTAATTGGAAAATGTCATTATTCGAAGTCCGAATCACCCTTAATGACAAACAGATTTCTGACAACAAGCATAACGGGCGTCAAGAGAACTAGAGTCACAACTCAACCTGACATGTTTACATCAGAATTCACAGCGGCGAATGCACACGCAGCTGACACAACGATTCACTTCACACGGGACAGCATCACACACGACACACTGTCAGGGCTTCTCAATGATGATCACCCACAATACATCGTTAATGATGGATCCAGAGGCCAACTCCAAACCGCTGTGTCTTCCATGGCGTACCCAGAATTGCACCTGACAGGAGGTGGTATAGAGGGCGGCTTGGTTGTTGGTCCAACTGACGACAGAATGTCGAAGTCTCAGACGGTATCTGATGCCACACACACACCAATAACGGTACAAAATCAAGACATTTCGAGTCCTGGAATTGTAGTTAAATCGGGGCGCATATTCTCAACACAGGTTGACCAGCACACAATGTCCGGACTTGCATTTACAACTCAAAACCAGAATGGGCTTTTCCCATGCCTTGCAGGTATGGACGTAGAATTCGGCCCGAATGTGCTTGACTATGTTGACACGAGGCTCATATTCAAAGTGAAAAAGACTGATGGGCAGTTTGCCACTATGTCCCTAGACAACAATGGAGTGCTTGGAGTATATGAAATAGCAGTTACTGATTTGTCAGTCAATACAGACCTCGACCTCGGAGGGAGGATGTATGCGAGATCACCATCATGCAACATGTATGTTGATTCAAACACAGACCCGACTGTAATTGTATCACAATCAACACCACAAGCAATTACTCTGTCCGCGTCAGACTCAGCATTCGAGACAGGGGCTGTCATGGTCCATGAATCTCCTGGTGTTATACGAATGCAGAGTTCTGACAACGCACAGGTCCATGTAACAGCATCACTGTCATTCACCCCAAGTGATGCAGCCGAGACGACGTGGATATTCTACATGTACAAGGAGAGAGCTCCAAATCCATGGCAACCGGTGCCAGGAGGAAAGAGTGTTATCACAACAGACTCGTCTACGAAGGTTGTGTCTGTGACCATGAGTACAATTACAGAGATGGAACAGAATTCAGCGATCCGACTGTTTGTCTCAAACGAGACAAACACAAATGCGCTCGTATGTAATTGTTGTAGCATGAACACCGTGTGGTTCCCATCGGACAGAGGGACACCTGCTGGTGCACCTGCTGGACCCCCATCTTCTGCTGCACCTGATGGACCCCCACCTTCTGGTGCACCTGATGGACCCCCACCTGCTGGACCACCTCCTGCCCCGTGAGCGGTCGCATACCCATATGGACTTAATAACCCAAATTAAAACCTCGTGTCTCATTTGTCATAATCTCAATTGTCATAATCCCAATTGTCGGAATCCAACAAAGAGCTTAATATGAGCAATGTAATGAACATCCCCCAAACATTCGCATCGCTCGATTCTCGGGTGACTGCAGACTCCACGTATATACGAGTCAATTCCAAGAGCGCTTCCACAAATAATGCGTTCGCGAATGGGCCTCACCACTTTGAGATCCCATCTCTCGGCCCAGACAAATATTGGATCCCGAGTAAGAGTTACATCTCAATGAGGGTTAGCCTCAAGGACGGTAACGGGACAGAACTCAAGGGACAGGAAATTGCACTCTCTCAAAATTGCTGTGGCAATCTTTTCAGTAATGCGTCGTTTCACATACACAACACGACAATCACGTCTGTGCACTCTCAGCATGCCGAGATCGATGCATTGACCCAGCGCCTCAATAAGAGTGAGTCGTGGTTTAAATCACAAGGTAAAGATATTGGGCAGTGGGGGACTTACGCCGAACGCAAAGCACTCACTGATACGTCTGCACCAGTCGAACGTGAATACACCAACCCGCGCCCATTCACAAGCTTCAATTATGCTGCAGGCCGACAAATCAAATGGACGGCTGGGGTTGCCGAACTGGACGCTGCTAACCTTCCTGCGGGACAACCGAAACCGGCGTTCCTCAGTGTTGGAGACCTTATCTTTAAGCAGAATTCTGTTACCGGCCGGGTTACCAATGGACCATACATCGTAATTGATACTACTTCCCAGCCAGGTCAATTTACTATAGGAACATACCGGGGTAACACGCTTACGGATATGAACTTTGAGAATCTAGTTGCCGGTGATGAAAGATGGATGTTTCAACAACAGAAGCCACGGCCGTCAACTGAAGGCAAATCGCGCGTAGAGTTGCTATGGAAACCATCATGCCCAATTTTCTCTGTTTCCCATGGCATCCCGTCCTTGGGTGACTTATACCTGAGCTTGACCCCTCATACAAACTATCTCCAGAGAGCAGTTGAGACGAGAGGAGTCACATCACTCCCTCAGGGCGATTACACATTCACCGTGGAGGAATTTTATCTGAACTGTCTTATGGTAAAATCGGTCCCGTTCTCGTCTCCTCAGTATGCACTCGACATGTCATACCCAACTGCTCATGTCACGTCTGTCTCTAACGCGGGTCAGAACACAGAGAATCTCATCGTCGATCCAGGCACAGATGCGCTTATTGTGATGTTCACAGACGCGCGTGCGAACAATGACACTCGTATGTCCAATGCCGCGTTCAAATCATACAAAGCCAATCTAACCGACGGTAAAGAACTTAAAGACGAATCGGTGAAACTACAGCGACTCCAAGTAGTGTATGGTGGCCGTCAATACCCGGATCTGGTTGAGGAACTTACTGAACAAGATGCGAACTGGATCGTATCCCAATGGTACAAGGGTGTTGTTTGGGGTGGCAAGAGTGATATGGAGGCTGCACACGAAAGTATCGACGAGTGGAACGAGAGGGGTCGCTATTATCTTGTCAGAACAGACAAGGTTGCCCAAAATAATTCTACCCGAGTCACGATACACACACAGTTCCTTGACGCGCTTAACACGGACAAGGAGAACATGCAAATGGTCGTAGTAGCACTCAGGCGACGAATGGCCGCGGTGCTTCTCGATGCTGCAAGCGGTCGAATCAAGCAAGTCGAAGTGACCGGGTAGAGATTGGTCATAATCTCAAGAGTTCCAACAGTAGCAAGTCCCTGTCATAATGTCACACACCCAAAAACCAACAGAAGCCACCAATACCGATGACATCAATATTGACATTGTCACTCCTCCTCCTGGTATCAGCAAGGATATGGGTGATCTTGAGAAACCCAACAAAAAGAGAAAGGCTGCAGGTGATATCAACAAGAATAAAAAGGCGAATCCGTCAAAGTTTCGAAGGTTCACACCAAAGACTTCGAAGGGTCGGAAGAGGAACATGAATATGCACGTATACAGAGGGAATATAAGAGCCACACCAGGCGGGCTCGGCAAGGACAAAGTCGTCAAGGTTTCGACTACAAGTGGTAACAAGTATGTATCAAAGGCCCGTCGCGCTATTGCACAAAACCATCGATGGATCCAGGCAGTAAAATTGGCACGATCATCATTTACATCAGAGGAGCTTATGGCAATGAGCCCAACCGGGAAATCTCTGTTTGTACCTGTTAAGAAGGGCGGGGAACTATACAAGAGGTCTCGGAAGGTCTATGATGATTTACAAGAAAAATGGAAACGTGCAGTCGCAAAGGCCACCGAGGGTGAGTCCAGCGACACAATCAAACAATCAATGACGTCGAAGGGGAACGTTAAATATAAGACCAAGTTGTATGCGAATGCAATGGCACTTTACAAGGCATCCGTCAATTAAAGAACAATCGTTTAATGATTAATCACCGTTCTAGTTTCTCGAAACAATTCTTTCGTACTGGTGCATGTGTACCACTTGTCAGATCAATCCATATAGCACTGTGTCTGTCATCCTTGTCTATGTGATCCTTGAAATATTTAGTCAGTTTCCCCCTCTCGAGTCCCATCCGTTGACCATATTCTTCGAGTACCTTCACATCCGTACCCCGCCACAACACAAACACGTTACTCATACGACGCACAACTGGTGGTATAGCGGACGGATCTTGCTGGCATATAACGACTGACGTGTTTTTATGTGTCGATGCATATCCGAACAATCTATCCAATAATTTTTTGTCACTTGTCGGGAGGTTCTTAACGTGGAAATCCTCAAATACAATCAACCGCTTTACGCTACCATCCAACTTCTTATAGTCGGGCATCTCGTCTGTGATTTCAGTGGGTTCACAGTTATCCCACTCGACGCTGTAGTCTCCATCGACGTGGACTACTATCAACTCCTCGAATGGCGGGTCTTGCTGTGCGACAACGTTCTGTGCGGCCGAGGTCTTCCCGCAGCTGGGGGGGCCTATAAGGGCCATTCGAAATGGGTGTGGGAAGTTGCACAGGTTCCTCTTTTTTGTCCATTTCTCGTGCCACCCCTTGTCTGCATTCTTGATTACAAACAACTTGTTCATTGGTGATGTCAGGAGCTTCGGAATTATGGATCTCTGCATCTTCGTACTCCGCATTCATAAGCACAGAGTGGGAACGCCGGACTCTTGTGCTCGACGTAATTGTCATCGATCGAGCCAATTTGTGGATGCGAGAGCATATATAGTTTACGCGGCGGTCAGTGTCTACCGATTCGTCATGCATCCGCCTCACGTCTCTGGTATCCAACGGATCTTTGAGTTGGGACATGTACCTCCTGTGTTCTGACAGATATTCAATTTCAAATGCATCAAGACATAGACTAAGGCGGTCAGCAGCGCCATTCATGTGCTGGCTCGGGGACGCCGATATATGACATGGTACTTCTGAATTCATCGACTTCGGTATTATGATTCGGACACAGACACAGCTGAACTGAGAGAGCACCCGCTGCCGGCATTGCCGTGAACAGCCAGAAACCCATATATAACAGATGTGCCTTTAATTGTAACTCTGACTCTAAATATATATGCGGATCCGGGCGCATTATTCACAATACGAAACATGGATCTCATAACAAGACAAGCATTCGTCATCCCAGCTATCAATGCTGCCCCGCCAACCGTTGCTCGTGTCGATGATAATATAGAGGAAGGACGGACATACACTGAACCAGTAGACTGGGACGAGGACGGACCTGATGGCCGTGATACCATCCTGTTAAACAAGAACAAGCGTCCGACCGATGAGGCCACACGGTACCAATGTATGACATGCCAAGCCACGACAGGGAAGGGCACGAGGTGTACAAGGATAACATGCACATATGCAGGACTGTGTTGGCAACACTCATTGATGAACGAGCCGTTTGTTATCGCGCAATCAACACTACTGGTCAATGAGACTAGCGTCGGGCTTGGTCTGTTCACGAATTCGCATTTCCCTGAGGGAATGATCGTAACATATTGGATAGGGGTTGTGGTCAATGCAGACCGGTATGATGCATGGCACGAGAACATCAATAATGAACCCCTCCATCGGATGAGTCTGCGTATTTTTGATCAGGACAGCGATGGGGTCTATGAGGTCGTAGCACGTTCGACACAGACGGGTGCTAACAGTAGATGGATCAACCGGGTAGGCGTGCCTGACGACGACGAACCGGCCGACACAGTCCCGATACCTAATTTATCGTACTCATATGAGTACGATGGCGACAGCGTAATACTCCCTGGTAACTTATTGCGGGTAGCATTACGTGCCACCAAGCCTATATGGCCAGGAGAAGAGCTATTGCTTCAAGAGAATGACGATGATACTCATCCCCGGACCCCGATAGGGGTCGGGGTGAGGGATGACGGACCACTCAACTCTTCGGTACTGAGAAGGGCGCGTGAGCATTACCAGTATGGGTCATATGGACGCAACCAGGACAGGCTCGATACCATCAACCCCCTCGACGACGGAGACATTGATATCGATCAGGCCGTAGAAGGTAATGTCGCTCAGGTAGGAGATGATAACATGGATGGGGGTCCTGTTGATTCAGACCAAACGGAAAGTGATAACGACGATGACAACATACAACCCGTCGCAAGGCACGTCATAAGGCGAGAGACACGTGCCATGGTACGACTCAGACAGGCAAGGGAAAGGGCCATACAGGCAGAGGAAAGGGCCAGACAGGCAGAGGAAAGGGCACGGGAAAGGGCACTGCGCAACCGGCGCAACCCAAGGACACTCGCTGCGAACAGGGTCCGTCGGTTTTAAGAACCGTTAACGGCATTACCGGTAATGACACATTGGTCACCTGGCCTTTCTTGTCTAGTCACACCTGCTCATAATTCCACCACACAAAAAATGGACATCCACTTCTCAGACGAGGAATGTGTGACATGGGCCGAGAGCAAGGATGTCCCTATCACGTTTGGGAAGTATAAGGACCAAGGTATGACATATGGCAAGATGATCGAGAACCGAGCTCGCCGGTGCTATCTGAGGAATCTACAGTCACTGGGGTGGGGGGACGGAATGACGCGTGATAGGATAGAATGCGTGTTAAACAAATACAAAGAACTTTCCGCGTTGCGTCAGCAAAAGAATAAGATAAAGCGCGAGCGTTCATAAACCAATTCATGGATATACAAAACGACCGATTGGTGGGCATCACAGACTTTCTGTCTCAAATATCACGCGGATACGACCACGATGTAATGTTCGAACTTCGCGAGGCGTGTGGACGAGTATCGGAGTTCTTGCGTGCGGTCATCGACACAAACGAATTCCCAAACGATACAGACCGACTTATGGCGATGATGAATTCGTATGACACGGCACATCGTGTTTACACCGCATTAGAGGCATCAGCACAGGAAAACTCCACAAATAATTTAAACCATTAAACAAATTTATTCATTCAGTCAATATGAAAAGAGTACCCAGATGGGTTGACTTCACGATTGATCCGGTGGACCCGGCGTCGATACAAGAACTGGTCGAACAGGTCGCGATGCATTATAGAACATTATACCACAAGTGTGGCCGGGACAGGCATACGTCATGGAGAAGCAGTGCGCAATCAACCCTGTCCCTCATCAAGTCCCATGCACTTGCTCGTGGGTGTGATCAAGAAACTGCACGTCACATCCGGTTGGATGATGACGACATAACGACACTGAATCAAGAACGGTCTGATAGGCTCGCAAAGACTGCATCCAAGTTACCCGTCGTGTGTGTGAACTCAATTGTAAATACCGCGCGCGCGTTGCTTGGCAAAAATACTGACGCCGCTGTACGACTTGTCGCACTGTGCCTCGCCACAGGCCGTCGGTGGGGCGAGCTGCTTACGACATGCACGATAAGTCCGGCTGTCGTCTCCCACAACACACTACCAGAATATTGGTGTGATATGCATGGCCTCGCAAAGCAGCGGCTCGAGGATCGGACGATAACGGCGCCTGTGCTTATTCCAGCCAAAAAAATCCCGGGTCTGTTGTCTGCAATAAGAGACGACCTACCGTGTGAGACATTACACGAGGCGAATTCTAAATATGCCCGAATTGTGTCTGCTGTCGTCAAACACATATTCCCAGGAATTGGGAAGGCACACAACATGAGAAAGGTGTATGTAATCGTATGTCACAAATATTTTAATGTTGGTTCAGATTCAATGCCTCTACTCGCAAGTCGGGTCCTTGGTCACAAATCGATGTCTGGGGCAGTTCTGACGTATATAGCTGGGTTTATAGACGAACAGACAACAACAATCAAATGGTGACATCGATCATTCGTAGCGCACGGGCAAAGCATGGCCAGTTTTTGTCGATCAATGCACTGAATAAACGATGTCTCCACGCCTTTATACTAACACCTCGTCTGTGTTGCCATAACATTGGAATGTATTCAAGCACAGTCATAGAAAGATCGACTCCGAGTATATCAAGCAATATCGGTCTCGCGTGCGTCATAATCTGAAAGGAATGCGCCTTGATCAAGTCAGTGTACACTTGCTTCAAGGACTCTGCTTTCGCCATACGTAGCGTATTGCGGCTGATCCCACTGACATGTCGTTGATACATTATACCCATGATCCTAATGTCTGTCTGTGTTCGTAGACAAGACACGACCCCAAGATCTACACGGCATCCTCCCTTGGCTGTATAATCATCATCCCGATTTGATTTCGTACACCCACGCTTGCTGCGAGTGGCGCGTTTCGATTTAACACGCCCACGTCTGCTTGGCATTTCGTCTGTGGGATTATGACAGACGACAGTATGTCCTATGGCAGTGGTTATGGAATCCCGGCATTACCACGTCAATATTTATATGCATACCCCGCTAATATACCAGGATATCAGATATGGATTGTTTAATACACATTAATGCTACTTCTGGGGGTCCCATGATACCATTTAGGGTTGTTTAATACAAATTAACG
>Ga0181418_1000194_pt1 | contig 19770 bp, 19 predicted proteins | sample 41SPOviralmetaG_FD_130143 | JGI IMG/M metagenome (GOLD analysis project Ga0181418, IMG submission 130143) | Marine viral communities from the oligotrophic San Pedro Time Series (SPOT) site, San Pedro Channel, CA, USA - 41 SPOT_SRF_2013-03-13 | ecosystem: Environmental > Aquatic > Marine > Strait...
AAGCGAATTTGAAAGGCACGTTGCCTGCGACGAGTGTGGCTCATCTGATGGCAATAGCTTATACACAGATGGTCACACCTTTTGTTTTGTATGTCACACCTGGAAAGGCGGAGACAACAGCAATCACAATCACGAAACTACCCACTATGTACAACGAATGGAATCAAGAGGAATTGCTCGACGACTGTCAAAGCGAGGAATTTCTGAAAGAGTATGTGAAGAGTATGGGATCCATGCCGATGGAGAGATCCTATGCTTCCATTATCGAGATGGCAGTGGACGCAATCTTGGCATAAAAACTAAAACTAAAGATAAAGACTTCAGATACGAAGGTGAATCTGACGGAAAATTTTTCGGCCAACACTTGTTCCGTAATAAAGGAAAAAGGATGGTCATCTGCGAAGGTGAGCTAGATGCTGCGACATGCAGAGAAGCTTTTCCAACATGGGAAGCAGTCTCTCTGCCTTACGGTGCAGCCGCTGCAAAAAAATCAATCAAACATAACTATGAATGGTTGGAGAATTGGGATGAAGTTGTCCTGTTCTTTGATAATGATGATGCAGGTCATCAAGCCGTACAGGAAGCCGCAAGTATCTTACCTCCTGGTAAGGTCAAAATTGCAGACTTAAAAGGCTACAAAGATGCTTCAGAGGCTGCTCAGGATGACAATTTTGAAGCAGTGCGTCAAGCTATTTGGAATGCACAGGTCTACAAACCTGATGGCATTGTTGATGGTAAGACTTTACTTTCATTAGTTATTGAACCACAACAAGATTGCATACATGAATACCCATACGCAGGGCTACAAGAAAAACTACAAGGGGTCCGGGCCGGAGAACTTGTCACGATTACTAGTGGAACTGGTCAAGGAAAATCATCCCTATGCCGTGAACTTGCAGCTCACTTCCTCAGTAAAGGGGAACGAGTTGGGTATGTGGCACTTGAAGAGTCAAATAGACGCACAGCATTAGGACTAATGTCTGCTGCGTGTGGTAAACAATTTCACATAGGTACTCATGAACGATCTGATCTCACCGAGGCTTATCAAAGCACTCTTGCTGAGTGGAACCTCTATCTTTTTGATGGCTTTGGGTCTTTTGATCCTGATAACATCATCTCCAGAATTCGCTACCTTGCTGCGGGACTCGACTGTAGGGTTGTATTTCTAGATCACCTGTCAATCCTGTTGTCAGGATTAGATGGAGATGAACGCAAAATGATTGATAACACAATGACTAAGCTCAGGTCGTTGTGTGAAGAGACAGGAATTTCAATGTTCCTTGTCTCTCATTTACGTAGAGCACAAGGTGATAAAGGACATGAAGATGGAGCAAAAGTTTCACTTGGACAGCTGCGCGGAAGCCACAGCATTAGTCAAATCTCTGACGCAGTTATTGGACTTGAACGAGATCAACAGAGTGGAGATGAACACGCTGATACAACAGTGCGAGTTCTTAAGAACCGCTTTACTGGCGAGACGGGAGTCGCGTGCCAATTGAAATACGACAAAGAAAAGTGCAAATTCTATGAATCAAAATCTTTCGACCCACAATCAGATTTTTAAACCAAATCCTCCTACTGAGGAGATGGTAAAGAAAGCTCAATTTATCGATAAAACTTACGTCTGGAAACATGCTCGTGTTCGATCTGGAGACGGACGGTCTCCTAAATGATGTTACCTGCATTCACTGTATGGTCATCTTTGATTCGGAAGCTGATGAGACATATGTCTACAACGATCAAGGTGACCAAGAACCAATTGTCCGTGGTGTTCAGTTGCTTGAAGAATCAAAGGTTATTTGTGGACACAATGTAATTGGATATGATCTGCCCGTACTAGAAAAAATCTATCCATGGTTTAACCCTACTGGATTTGTTTTAGATACCTTACTTTTGTCCCGCTTGTATCATGCAAATATGATGGAAGTGGATAAAAAATTAGACATTAGTTATATGGCATCTCAGTTACGAGGTAGACATTCGCTTGAGGCATACGGTTACAGATTAGGTGAATACAAAGGAGCATTTGGCAAAACAAGTGATTGGAAACACTGGTCACAAGATATGCAGGATTACTGCGTACAAGATGTCAACGTTACAAAAAAATTATGCGACCACTTCCACAAATACCTGAGTGGGTCCTACTAGAGCACGAAGTTGCTCACATTTTATCTATACAAGAACGACATGGCTGGTATTTCGATGAGCGGGCTGCATGGCAACTTGCATCGTCTCTCGAACAAGAACTTCAAGATCTTAAAAAGGTACTTCGCAAGAGATACCCTAACGTCGGAGGAGCTGAATTCACTCCAAAGCGAGATAACAAAACTAGCGGCTACATCAAAGGTGCAACCTTTACTCGATTAAAAGAAACAAATCCCACATCACGAGATCATATTTCATGGATATTGCAAACATTTTGTGGTTGGACTCCGACACAGATGACAGCTACTGGGAAACCTATCATCGACGAAGTTGTCCTGACGGAAATAGCGTCTCCGATTTCTATGCAATTCGCGAGATGTTTGACGGTAATGAAAATGCTTGGTCTCCTCTCGAACGGCATGAACGCATGGCTGAGGCTTGTTACGACATCTAGTCGAATACATCATCATTGTTCAGTTGCTACTGCTACACATAGAGCCAGCCATCGGAACCCAAATTTATCTCAAGTACCTAGTGACAATGAATTTAGAAAACTATTCCAAGCATCCCCTGGTCAAGTTATGGTGGGTGCCGATCTTAGTGGGATTGAGCTACGGATGCTCGCCCATTACCTTGGAAAATTTAGCTCCGAGTTTGGAGATACCCTCCTTACCGGAGACATCCATCAAGTCAATGCCGATAAAGTCGGTGTTACAAGACGAGCTATCAAAACAATTACCTACGCCTGGTGCTATGGGGCGGGAGATGAAAAAATAGGTCATAGCTTTGACCCACAATTATCTTCAGCTAAGGCTAAAAAACGAGGCAAAGAAATACGAGCTGCATTTGTAGATGCTATCCCTGGCATGTCTGAATTATTAGACAGTATCAATATAGCAGCTAAACGTGGTTACATTAAATCTATTGATGGTCGCAGGATTCAGCTTGATAGTCCCCATAAGTCACTAAATTATTTGCTTCAGTCAGGAGCTGGTGTGGTTGCAAAAAGGTGGCTCGTTATCAATCAAAACAACATTACACAACTAAAGCTGTGTGCATCACAGCTAGCATTTATACATGACGAATTACAATTCGAGTGTCACCCAGATTACGCACAAGATTTATCAGCATCCCTGGTACTTAGCAGTGCAGAAGCTGGTGAATACTACAAACTTAGAATCCCAATCACAGCAGAAGCAAAGATCGGAGCCAACTGGGCAGAGGTGCATTGATGAAACTACTCATTGATGCAGACTACATAGTCTATAAATCATGCGCTGGTGCTGAAACAGAAATTGACTGGGGTGACGATGTCATTCTTGTCACAAGTAAGTTCAGTGAGGCGTACAATAATGTTCTAAGAGAACTTAATAAAATCAAGAATGAGTTTATTTGGGACACACCAGAACTAATACTATTCTTTAGTGACTCGAAGAATTTTAGGAAGAAAATTTTTGGGGCATATAAGGGACATCGAAATCGTAAAAAACCATGTGGCTATCGAAGGGTCATAAATGAACTATCAAAAGACCACGAGGTAATCAAGCTACCTGAACTTGAAGCTGACGATGCTATGGGTATCTATGCAACGGAACGTCCAGGCAACATCATTGTCAGTCCTGATAAAGACATGCGTCAAATACCTGGTCGGTTATATAACATGGATGAAATGACTACAGTGACACCTACTGAAGGTGCTAAGTGGCATCTAATCCAAACCCTCGCCGGAGACCAAACCGATGGATATAGCGGCGTGCCCGGAATTGGAATCAAACGTGCTGTGACTTTATTTGAGGAGCATGGTTACAACTGGCAAACAGTTATCAAGGCATTCAAAGATAAAGAACTAACAGAGGATGACGCACTAATGAATGCCCGTCTTGCTCGCATCCTTACATGTACTGACTATGACTCAGAAAAACAAGCCGTCATTCCTTGGACCCCCACCACCGATTACAGAATTGACGATGGAACAGGAGTTCAAGATTAGAAGACTAGAGGATCTCCTACCAAATGCAGACAAAAAAGACATCATCACTTTGTTTATGGCATTGCAACGTCAATGCTTTGTTCTATCTAATTCTATCTCTAACCTAGTCAAACAATGGCCTACTACTCACCCACTTACTACACCCGAGGATCAATCGAATGCTGGGACGCAATCAGAGACTGGGAACTAAACTATCATCTTGGCTGTGCAGTTAAATATATTTGCCGAGCCGGTTACAAGGATGCTAACTCGAAAGCGTCTGACCTTAAAAAGGCTATCCACTATCTTGAAAATGAACTTAACAACACCACATCTACAGAATCAATCACTACAGGAACAGTCGATAGAATTCCGGGACGCCTATGGGATCCAGAACAGTTCGGCCAACCGGACTATGCAACGGGATTTGATCGTTGAAGAGTTCAAAGAGTTTATGTATGCAGCTACTGAAGAGGGCTACGAAGCAGAGCTAAAAGAACTAGCTGACCTTGTCTATGTTTGCTTTCAATATTCTGAAAACATGGAATGGGATTTAGAAACTGCATTGAATCGTGTACATGAATCCAATTTATCTAAGCTCGGTTTAGATAACAAACCTATCCGCAGGTCCGACGGAAAGATTATGAAAGGACCAAACTATCAACCACCTAATCTTGAAGACCTTGTTAAATGAGTCAATTAATTTCTAGAACTGGACGTGTTCAGGCATGGATGGATGATCCATCTGGCCGTCTCCCCGTGTCGTGCACGGTAATGAACGTTAGTAATGAATTAGAAGGTTTACATGGTATCCAAAACTCCTGGAAGTTCTGTAGTACAGCTCTACGCAATGGCGCGGGAGTTGCAATCCACCTATCACAACTTGACCCACGAAACTTCGAGAGAGACTCTGGCGTCATTGCGAGTGGTCCTGTATCATTTGGACGAATCTATTCGGCTCTTAACGAAACTCTCCGACGTGGGGGAAAATATAAAAATGGAGCAGTAGTTTTACATTTAGATGCAAATCATCCTGACATTGTAGAGTTTATTGAAACACCTCGTGATCAATTGCCTTGGGCAAAACGTTGTGTAGATATTTCTCAGGAATGGTGGGATGAATTAGATGCTGAATTGAGATCTAAACTTCTCATTGGCATGAGGCGTGGTGACATCTGGCTAAACAAAGTTAAGTATGACAATGAAGGACAAAGAATTTTCGGAAATGTTTGCCTTGAAGTTTACTTGCGATCACGTGGCAGTTGCTTGTTGCAACATGTCAACCTCGCTGCTTGTGAGTTCGACTCAATCCCTCAAGCTTTCGTTGAAGGTATGCAGGAATTGTGTGCCCTCCACCCTTGCACTGGTGTTGGCAATACGGGAGAGTATCTCCCCCCAGAAACAGACCGTCAGGTTGGACTTGGGATGCTCGGACTTGCAAACCTCCTCCGTAGATACGGAGTAACTTACAAACAATTTGGTAATGCTCTTGAGTCATATAACAATGGCGAAGTAAAAGCATCACCTGCCTACGAGTTGGCTTCTCAACTTGCTTCTGGAATTGACCAGGCAGCACTCATCGCTAGGCAACACAATATGGTGCGTGCATTTGCTATCGCTCCTACAGCGTCTTGTAGCTACCGCTCAAAGGACGTTGATGGTTATACATCAACACCTGAGATTGCACCACCGATTGCACGTACTGTCGATCGTGACAGTGGTACTTTTGGAGTACAGACATATGACTATGGTGAAGTAGAAATTGCATCCGAAGTTGGATGGGATAACTTCATCAAAGTTGCAAATAATATTATGATTTTATTGGATAGGACTGGACTTCTGCACGGTTACTCTCTGAATTGGTGGTCGGATTTGATCACCATGGATGAGAGTTTCATTGAAGAGTGGCTTGAATCGCCCCAGACTTCCCTCTACTACAGCCTTCAAGTGATGGGTGACGTACAGGATAAGTCAAGCGCGTATGCCGCTTTAGATGAAACTGAGGTTAACGATTACTTGGAGCAATTACTAAATGAACCACAATGTGATTGTCAAGAATGAACCCCTATCAAAAACTACTAAACAGAAAAAGAAAATGGACACCAGTTCAAGTGAGTGCTGGTACATGTATGGAGGGAGCAGAGGAAACCATCCTGCGTGCTCTTGCATTGCGACATATGGAACTGCCTGTGGGAGATTTTATAACTGATGCGCTCTCTAATGAAGTTCCAGACGTGGCACGGGAACTACTCGAATCCAACGTACGGGACGAAGAAAACCACGACGTGGCTCTTGGCTACATCGCCAATGCTTACGGGGTTGATGAGAAAGCTGAGTCCGAAGCGTTACGGTTACGAGATGCTTGGGTCTCGCATCCAGATCACACTATCACCAAAGCGATGGTTGCCGAGCGTGCAGTGTTCTTCGTTCTTTTACCATTCTTTCGCGCTAATGGTGACGCTGGTATGCGAACGACATCAGCCGATGTGTCACGAGACGAACAGATCCACGTAGCGGCTAATAGTCTTGTTTGCCGTGAGCTGGGATTAGATATTAGTCCTAGTCTCGACAAGCTACGTCTCGCCACAATTAACTGGGTGATGCAACCATTAGGTCGCAGCACTGTCAAATACTTAGATAAACAATTCTGGTTGGATTCTAGTGATCGACTTATGTATGAGGGTAAAGCTCCCGAGCTTTCCTTTACTAAGTCAGCTCGGATGCCAGCCTTCTTTGAGCATAGCAATGTCAATCTCCCCCAATACGCTTGAAGTTTTCGGGATGCAATCTCGTGGACTAATACACGCACTTGAGGAAACATTTCCACCCACTAACCCTACAGCTGATGATTCAATGTCAAAAATTATGTACCGCTCTGGTCAACGTAGTGTTGTCGAGTGGGTGATCAAATACATGGAGGATAACGATGGCTAAAGGTTCTAAACGCAATCAACAAAGGAAAGCAGCACAAGCAAATAAAGCGCGACGTGTAGCTAAGCGTAGTGCTGCTTCAGCTCCTAAACCTTCAAGCTCATCTAAACCTTCAAGCCAAGCTAATGTAAAAAAAAGTGGTAATCAAGCTGGATTAACTACTGCTGAAATTAGGGCTAAAAGAAAGCTAAAAGGCATTGGTCAGTTTGCGGACGACAAGGGCAAAGGTAAAGGCAAAGGTAAAGGCAAAGGTAAAGGCAAAGGTAAAGGTAATAAAAACAAAACCCAACCAAATGTTACCGGTGATTTAACTCCTAAACAACGTGATCAAAAGATCTTTAAAAGGGTTCTAGGTAAAGACGGTGCACTAACTAGGAAAATAGAAGCATATCAAGATGTTTACGGTGGAGACTCTAAAGAAAGCAAAGAATATCTCAAAAATTTAAAACGGGATGCACTACAACGTATGAGAATTAAGCCCGGTAGATATGGCCGCAGTCCCAAGCGCACACCATATGCAGATCTATCTATGGCTGAACAGTATGACAAAAATTCTGATAGGTTAATGAAAGACTTGGAAAAACCTTTAACAAGTTATATCGATAACCCTGGTGATACTAAAGGTCTTAACATGTTTGATGGCAACAGAGAGCTTAACTTTGACAGCGCCAAGCTTAGTAAATTTACTAGCTCTCCTCGTTTTGCTTCTACTGTTAAGGATAGAGCTGAAGGTTTAGGCGCATCTTATCGTGAGTCTAATCGTGTTTCTAAATCTTTAGATGGAATAGGTAAAGTAAAAAATAAAAAGTCTGCTGATCTAAAATCTAAATTTGCACAAGATCTTAAATTTATTGTTTAAATGTCCACAGCTAAATCACGATATGATGCCCTGACTAGTGGCCGTAACCAATTTCTACAAACCGCAGTGGATGCTTCTAAGCTGACACTACCTTATTTAATTAAACAAGACGAAGAGGATAGTAATTACAAATCACTTCTTACACCTTGGCAAAGCGTTGGTGCTAAAGGAGTAACAACACTTGCATCTAAATTGATGCTTGCTTTACTACCTCCTCAAACAAGTTTCTTTAAACTTCAAATTGATGAATCAACTATATTGTCTGGTGAACTAGACCCTGCTATACGATCTGATCTTGACGCTTCTTTTGCCAAGATCGAACGTACTATTCTTGAGTCTATTGCTGCATCAGATGACAGAGTAATAATCCATCAAGCTATTAAACACTTGGTAGTGTCTGGCAATGCCCTTATTTTTATGGATAAGGACAAACTTAAGTTGTATCCATTGAGTCGGTATGCTGTAGAAAGAGACGGTCTAGGCAACGTCATAGAAATCGTTACTAAAGAAAAAGTACATAAGTCTCTTATCAAAGGTATGCTCAAAGATTTTGAAGCTGCTGAAGTTAACCGTGTTGACGATGAGAGCACAGGATATAGTCGGGAAGACGTTGATGTCTACACCATTGTTAAGCGAGACAATAATCGCTTTGTGTGGCACCAAGAAGTTTACGACAAGATTATTCCTAACTCCCAAGGTAAGGCACCCTTGGATACAACACCTTGGTTGCCACTACGTTTCAATACTGTAGACAATGAAGCCTACGGTAGAGGAAGAGTAGAAGAGTTTATGGGTGATCTAAAAAGCTTGGAAGCCTTGTCACAAGCTATCTGCGAAGGAAGTGCAGCAGCCGCTAAAGTTGTATTCACAGTCTCTCCTAGCAGCACAACTAAACCATCAACACTTGCAGCCGCAGGCAATGGAGCCATCGTGGCTGGAAGACCTGATGACATTGGTGTTGTTCAAGTAGGAAAGCAGGGTGACTTTGGTACTGCTTACCAAATGATCCAACAGTTTGAACGTAGGCTTGGTGAAGCATTCCTTGTATTGACAGTCAGGCAGTCTGAACGGACTACGGCTGAAGAGGTACGAATGACACAGATGGAACTAGAGCAACAGCTCGGTGGTCTATTTAGTCTTCTTACCGTTGAGTTCCTTGTTCCATATCTGAACAGGAAACTAAGTGTATTTCAAAAGACTGGTGAGATTCCACGTCTACCAAAGAACATTGTCAAACCAACAATCGTTGCTGGTGTGAGTGCACTTGGTCGTGGTCAGGATCGTGAGAGTCTGCAGATGTTTATGCAGACCATTGCACAGACCATGGGTCCAGAAGCTATTGCTCAATACATTAATCCTGAGGAGGTTGTCAAACGATTGGCTGCAGCCCAGGGCATTGATACTTTAAATCTAGTTAAAACAGCTGAGCAGTTACAGCAGGAACAACAAGCACAATTTGAACAGCAACAGCAGATGTCTCTTACTGATCAAACAGCACAGATGACAGCTGCACAAGCACGGCAACAACCACCACAATAATCCACACCTATGGCTGAAACACTTTCATATCAAGAGGCTCCACAACCTGAACTAAATGCTGATGAGCAAAACTCCTTAGAAATTGGAGAACAGATGCAGCAAGACCAAGAGCAACTCTTGGCTGGTAAGTATAGTTCTCCTGAACAACTGGAGAAAGCTTACCTAGAACTGCAATCAAAACTCGGAGCACAAGAACCTGAGCAGGAAGAGGAGCCTGCTGAAGAGCCAGAACCACAAGAGGCTGAACCTGAAGAGCCAGAACCTGAAGAGGAAGATGACTCTAAACCACAACTAACACAAGAGGATGTGGACTATTTGCAAGATCTTGCAGGTGGTAAAAATGGTTACGAGTCTATGTTGAAATGGGCAGCATCTACTTTGGAACAAAAAGAAATTGATATGTACGATGCCGTTATGGAAGACGGTAATCCCAATTCAGTTTACTTTGCTGTTCAAGCTATGTTGTCTAGATACAATGATGCTACTGGTACTGAAGGTAAACTACTTACTGGTAAAGGTTCAAGCAATACCCAATCTGAATTTCGTAGTCAAGCTGAATTAGTTAAAGCTATGTCTGATCCTCGTTATGACTCAGACCCTGCTTATCGAAACGACATCATGCAGCAACTAGAACGTTCTAACCTTGATTTCTAATGTCTCAACAATCTGATGTAGTAAAGGCTTTTGTGACTAGCTATGGTCCTGAGCCTGAAAAAAAAGAAGAAGAGAAAGAAGAAGAAACTCCTGAAGAGGAGTGACAGCTTGGGAGGCACCTCAGAGTCGGACCTCCCCGGCATTGGCATTGGCCCGTACGCGGATACCCTTTGCCGTCTAGACGGTGGGACAGACCACAAAAATTTCTAAGATCTTAGTCCTGTTTATATCTTTAATTAACCAATACAATGGCACAACAAAATTCTACTTTGACCACGAGCCTTACACGGCCGGGTCAGGCTAATGCAGCGGGAGACGCCCGCGCTCTTTATCTTAAACTCTTCAGTGGAGAAATGTTTAAAGGGTTCCAAAATAACACAATCGCTCGTGATTTGATCATGAAGCGTACACTTAAGAACGGCAAGTCTCTACAATTTATCTACACAGGCCGTACCAAAAGCGAATTTCATACACCCGGAAATAGCATTCTTGGTAACTCTGATGGTGCACCTCCGGTGGCCGAGAAGACAATTACTGTTGACGATCTTTTGATCTCTAGTGCATTTGTCTACAACCTTGATGAAGTACTTTCTCACTACGATTTGCGCGGGGAGATTTCTCGTAAAATCGGCTATGCTCTTGCCGAGAAGTACGACCGTCTTGCATTCCGTGCAGTAGCACGTGGTGCACGTCAGGCATCACCTATCACTAAGACTGGCTTTGTCGAGCCAGGTGGTACACAGATTCGCGTTGGTTCTACCACTAACGATTCTGATGCTTTTAACTCTGGCAACTTGGTATCCGCCTTCTACGACGCAGCAGCTGCGCTAGATGAAAAGGGTGTTACCTCTGATGGCCGTGTGGCTGTCTTGAACCCACGTCAGTACTACGAATTGATCCAAGCTGTTGGTTCCTCTGGCCTCGTGAACCGTGACGCCCAGGGCTCTGCTCTGCAAGGTGGTAACGGAATCATCGAGATTGCTGGTATCAAGATCTACAAGTCCATGAACATCCCGTTCCTGGGTAAGTACGGCACTGCTTACGGCGGCACCACTGGTGTCACCTCTCCTACCAACGTAGGTTCTTTCGTGGGTGAAACCATGGAAGATGCTTCTACTGCACAAGCCGGTATCAACAACGATTACGGCACCGCCTCTGAGGTTGGTTCTAAGTCCTGTGGCTTGATCTTCCAGAAGGAAGCTGCCGGTATGGTCGAAGCAATCGGTCCACAGGTGCAAGTCACCAGTGGAGACGTATCCGTGGTTTACCAGGGTGACGTGATGCTCGGGCGCCTTGCCTGTGGTGCGGATTATCTGAACCCTGCAGCCAGCGTTGAGCTGTATGTAGGTGCTTCTGCTCCATCTGCATTCTGATTTTTATTCATACACAAGGGATCCTTCGGGGTCCCTTTTTTTTACTTATAAGTATCTCATGGCTACAATTCCAAATAATCCGACTACCGAACAATTAGATGCAGTTAATGAGATGCTTGCGGCTGTCAGTCAAGCTCCTGTTAACCAATTAGAAGCAACCAACCCGGAAGTTGCACTTGCCTTCGATACGTTGACACGAGTGTCACGTGAGGTGCAGGCAGAAGGATGGACATTTAATACTGAATATCATGTCCAGCAGTCACGTACAAACGTCACCGTAGCTGGTGTTACGCAAACACGAATAGCTATTCCTAATGATGTTATTCAAATTGATCTGACAAATGATCACAACAATGCAAGTCATAACTCAGTAGTTAGAAACGATACTGACTGCAGCCCTGCAGGTTTGTATCTTTATGACCGTCAGATGCATACCTTTAATTGGGACTATGATCCCGATTGCGATGTACGTAAATTATATGACTATATTTATTTACCGAAACCTATTCAAGATTATATATTAGCTCGTGCTACCACCTTATTCTCTAACAGAGTTGTGGGTGACACAAACCAATATTCTATTTTAAAAGGTATTGAAGCTGAAAAGAAAGCAGTTGCACTTGAATACGAATGTAGTCAGGGTGATTTTACTTTCTTTGGACATCCTGAAGGCGGCAATTTCTACACCAGCTATCAACCTTATACCGCACTTTCTCGTTACTAATGGCAAACATCACTCAACAAATACCTGACTTCCTGGGTGGTGTATCGACACAACCAGATGACCAGAAAGCACTAGGTCAAGTTCGAGACATCGTAAACGGTTATTTGGATCCTACGTTCGGACTTGTTAAACGTAATGGGTTCGAGTGGAAATCAAACCTTGGATCTAATACAGCTACAACCTATGCCAGTGGTCATTGGTTCTACTATCGATTTGATGCATCAGAAGCTTTCGTTGGTGTTATAAAAAATCAAACAGTAAAGATGTGGAATGTCAGTACTGGTGCTGAAAAGACAATCAGTAATCAAACTGGACAAGCATATCTTAATGGCAATATCAATGACTTTCATGTTGTATCACGTCTTGATCAAATACTAATTGTCAATAAAACTATTACTGTAACTACCTCTGGTACTACTCCTGGTAGTAGCTTTACCACTGTAGCTAGTGTTGCTGATCTACCAGCTGCTTCATCTAACAGTGGTGCTTATTACAAAGTATCTAATACCAGTGCTGCTGAAGATGACTTCTATGTCAAATCAGATGGCACCACTTGGCAAGAGGCTGCTCAACCTAATATTACTTTAGGCTACACAGCTTCTACATTGCCTCACCGTATTAGACGAGACAGTAGTGGCAACTTTACTTTTGAGGTTTGTCCATATACTAACCGTACAGTCGGTGACTTAGCTACTAATCCAAACGCATCTTTCACTGGCAAAAAAATCTCACATCTATTCTTCAGCAATAACCGTCTTGGTTTCTTGTCTGATGAGAATGTGATTATGAGCCAGCCTGATGACTTTTTTAATTTCTTTTCAGTTTCTGCTCAGGTGCAATCTGATGCAGATCCAATTGATTTGTCTTGTGTAAGTCTACGTCCTGTCAAACTATCAGCTGCTATGCCTGTTACACAAGGCATTGTGCTGTTTAGTAGACAGCAACAATTTATGTTGTTCTCTGACACTGGTGTTCTTACACCTAGTCAGTCAGTGATTAAATCTATATCTAACTATGAAATAGATGAGTCTATACCACCTGTTGATATGGGTTCAAGTATTGTCTTTGTAAATAAAACTGCAGATTATTGTCGTACCTTGGGTATGGTTACTCAGGGTCAAAATGCTAACCCTGTCATTTCTGACATTGGGAAACAGGTTACACAGTATATTCCTAATACTGTTGATGCTCTTTTTGCTAATACTCAAAACTCGTTTATTGGTCTTTATGATCAATCAGCACGTAAAGCATACTTCTATCGAAACTATGTAGAAGGTCAAGAGTTATTGATGCGTGGCTGGTATAGCTGGGAACTACCTGGTGACATCCAGTTTATGGAAACTGATAATGATGAAATGTTTGCTGTAACAAAGCAAGGTACTCAACTTACTTTAGTAACTTCTCAATTAAATACTATCCCTACTGGTACACAAGTTTCTTCAGGTAGTATTAAAGAGTCTAACCCTTCATTTGACTTCATTGCTGAACCAAAAGCCACTTCTAGTTACGCATCTGGCAAGCGATATGTTAATGGTGAGACTCGTATTTATATACCTTTTGAGATTATCTCATCTTTAACTCCTATTGCAGTACAAGATGTAGCATCAGGATCTACGTTCTCTGGTTTTTTTCAAACGTGTACTACAGGTACAGATAGTGAAGGTGCTTACTTTGCTATTGTTGGTAAAGACTTGTCTGCACTTGATTGGTTAGTTGGTTATAAATTAAACTTTTCAGTTGACATGCCTAATTTTTATTTTAGGCGTCAGGATGTGCCAGATGTATCTGCCTATCTAAGTATTCATAGGATTAAATTTTCTATGGCTTTGTCTGGCCTGTGCTCTTTTAAATTAACTCCTGTTAATCAACCACAAGTTACTAAAAGTTCTACGGTTATAAAAGCTAATGCTTATAAATACGATCGTGTACCAATCAATGATCTTGTGATTTTTACTTTACCAATACTTCAAAAAAATACTGAATATGATTTGCAATTATTTAGTGACACACCGTACATCGTATCTTTATCTTCTGCTCAATGGGAAGGTAAATATTCTGATAGAAACTATAGGAGAGCTTGATGGCTAAAAAAAATCCAAGACCTGGTAATAATAAAGGTGGCTTTCAATCTATAGTTACCAATGCACCTACAACTGATCTTAAAATAGAGTACGGTTCAACTGGTAAAACTGGAAGTAAAAGTGCAAACCGCAACATCAAAAAATATCAAGATACTGCTGCTATAGCAAATTTTGAGTTTGCACTGGATGAAAATGCAAGAGAGTTTGAGACAGCAACAATAACCCGCGAGTTACAAGAAGAACAAGCTAAGTCTAATTATATAGACCAGATGAAGCAACGTGACATTCAAATGAATGCACAGCTCAAGGCTTACAATGAAAACCAGCAACTTGTTGCTAACCAACTTGCATTTAATCAGCAGGGTGCAGAGCGTGCCTTGAGGGACAGTGAAACAGTCTTAGGCGATCGCTTTAAACAGCTTCAGTTCCAAGAACAGGAACTAGGCTTTAGACGCGAAGAACAGGCTATTGCGACAGCTTCTCAATTAGCTTCGCTACAGGTCGGTGACTTTGAGGCTCAACAAAACAAACGTCTTGCTGACGCTGACGCTGAAAAAACTAAATTTCTACGTGATACAGCGGCTAATCTTGAGTATAGACAAAGCATCAGTAATGCTGATTATCAGCTTGAAACTCAACAAGCTGAGACTGCGTTTCAGCAACAACAAACTAATATTCAAGAGATTGTTAATTTAGGGAAGGCTCGCTCTTCAGGTAGATCTGGTGTCAGTGCTGGACGTGCTGAGCAAACTATCATGGCTTTAGCTGGTCTTAATACAGCTAAGTTAAATGACTCACTGAACCGGTTTACTCTCAATACAGCTAAACAAAAAGGGTTTATTGGTGAACAACAGGCTAATGCTAAAGCTTCAAGTCAGGCTGAATTTACTTCTACAACCAATCGTGCAGCAGCTCAAGAGCAAGTTGCGTTAGCAAAATCTTCTATTGATAATGAACGGTTGATGCAGATTGAGACTGTTACTAATAACCGTTTTGAAATGAATAGAGAAGAGCTGGGTGAAACTCTTATTAGTGCTCTAAATGGTTATGAGCAATCTAAAGAACAAATTTTCTTTGATAAATTTAAGGCAGACTCACAAGCTTATGCACAACGCATGGCAGAACCACAGTTTGCTGATGCTCCTAAAGAGCCTTTTAAAATTCCTAAAGTTAAGTACATCCAACCGCCACTTCCACTTGAAACACCGATGGCTGGATCTGCAAGACAACCACAAAACAAGACAAGCACCTTTGGTAAAATATTGTCAATTGGTGGAATGGTGTTAGCAGCAGCAGCAGCTCCTCTTACTGCGGGCGGTTCGCTTGCTATAGGTGGCGCTACTTTATTAACTGGTGCTACTGGTGCTGGTGTCGCCGCCATGGGTGGTGCTGCTCTTACTGGAATTGGACAATCAGGCTGGATCTAATTATTATTCGTTAACTAATGGCACAATTTTATACTAAAGAGCGTTCTGTTACAGGCGCTAGTCCACAGATTTATGATGACACTCAGCGTATTTTAAAAGAAGCTGACGATATTATTGAAAGTATGCGTGCCGTTAGTTCTATCGAAGAACAACAGAACGCTACTCTTATCAATAACCTACGCGCTCATAGGCAGCGTGAAAAGGAGTTGAATACTCGTAACCATCAAATGCTCATGGATAACATGCAGCAGGTTGCAGAGGCTCAGCAACGTAAGGATAAGATTGCTCTTGATAATAACAATCTAAAACGTAAAGAGGATATAGCGCAAGAACAGCGCACGATGGAGACTTTGGCAACGTTGTCTAAAGCCGCTGGTCAGTTTGCTGGTGCAATGACTAAAGAGGGCATCCAACAGGCTACAGATAATGCCCTACTAAAAGCACAAGAAATACAGGCTCATGCACCACAGCTTAAAGACGCTGAAGGACTTGCTTTAACTGGACAGTTGGCACTTGCTAAACAGAAAGAAATAGCTGATCAATCAGTTGGTACTGTGATGAAGGCGGCTGGTAAGGATCTAAATCTTGTTGCTAATGCTTTTATTACTCAAGGTACGTTAGAACGGCTTAGCAGGCAAACTTTAGGTACAACAAAAGCTAAACAACTTGTAAATGGTGGGCTAGAAAATATAATTCTTCAAAATCCTGATAAGATTGTCACAATAACAAAAGATGGTCAAGAAGTTCAGGTTCCACTAAAGGAAGTACTTACAGGTAACCTTACACCTGGTGATTTGTCTAGAGTTTATCACGAATTAGCAAGAGAACAATTGGCTGGTATCAAGGCAGGTGCTGATCCAATTCTTTTTTTGAAAGTAGATGAAACTATTAATAACTTCATTAATACACGTTATCTTGACTACACTGATAAACAAGTAACAGACCGAATCAAATACTATAATAATTTACAGCAAGAAGATATTCTTTCTGGTGATACCGTAGATCAAATAGCTAGAAATGCAAGTACATATGTTGATTCAGCTTTTACTAATCCATATCTTGATCGTAGCACTGCTTTAAATGTAGTCAAAAATAAGGTTTTACCTAATGTTGAAAACCCAGTAGAGTTTGCTAGAGAATTCGGAAAATTACAATTCCGACACATGAAAGATACAGATAAAAGAATTGGTGACACAAATACTGGTACAGAGCTGCTAAAAGAAGCTCAACGTCTACAGGCTGTAAAAGAAAGTGAGTATCAAACTAAGCAGAAAAATATTGGTAAGGCCAAGGCGATTGAGTTTTTAAAACGTTCTACTTCTGATGGGACTACTTTTAGTGCTGCTGAATATAGTCAGGGTCCTGAATATAGTCAGGGTCTTGTCGATAACCGTTCAATGACCTTCGAAGCTAAGCTTGCTTTCGATAATGAAATTGATAGTCTTTACACTCAAAAACGTGAAAGTAAAGCTGTAATTGCTGAACTAAATGAGCTTGCTAATACCGCTGATCTTTCCCAAACTAGAATCGATGATGAGTATCGTGTTGGCAATATTGATAAAGATACAGCAGATCGTCTTACAAAAGAAGTTGAACCATTTGCTAACTTAAAAGATTCGGATGGTGGGGCGGTAAATTCTGCTAGTGTAAAATCAAGCTTGGGACATGTTGCAAATACTCGCGTTGAAAGAGATGCTGTTACTGGGTTGGCAAAAAGCTTTACCGCATCTTTAGCAACAGATTATATCTTGAAAAAGCATTATATGGGAGAAATGAGGAGAACTGCAGAAACGATAGCTGATCCTCAAATTCGCCATGACCAGGCTGTTTTAACTGCTATAGAAGCTATAAACTCCTTACCTATTATTAAAGATGAAAGGGGTATAACTCATTTTAGAGATTTTCACCCATCGTTTACTACTAGAAAATTTCCCAAGGCTCCTCCACGTACTGCTGAGGAAGTAGGTCATGAATTACGTGGAGACGGTGTTTCTCGCTTAGATGATCCTGACTACAAGGTTATTGATGTAAACGTACCTGCATATCAAAGACAAATTGAATCTGATCAACCTCTTAAACCAACTGCATATGATCAAGGTGTAGCTGATGCAGCTGGCATTCCATTTCATGAATTATTAAATCGTAGATTTGATGCTCTAGGGATTAAAGGTGTTAAAGCTACTGAAGGTTCTTTTGGTATTTTACGTAGAGATTCCTATGTTTCACCAGAACTTCAACGTTTACTAGACGGACCAAAAACATTCAACAAAATTAGTAGTGTTATTGACCGTTCTCCAAACTTAACACCCGCTCAAACAGGTACAGGCGCTACTGCTTTTCATAATGTAAACAGTATACTTAAGAAACTTAATACTGCCAACTCTGAGGCACTTACTGCTGTTTGGATGCTTCAAACTGATGAAGGTAGGAACCAACCAAATTTAACTCCATTACAACAAGCTATTCAATTAACAGAACAATACCCTGGCTATGCTAAGTCTATTATTCCTTATGGTCAAATTGCAAGTACAGATCCCAAAGTAGCAGTTGCCTTGAGTAAATACGCTGATTCTCATACTACTTTTGCAGGTGGAAGTAAAACAATTGCTCGCTTGCAAACTGTTGCATTAAGACAACCATTGCCTCAAGGTCCTTTGAAAGGTATTACCTACGCTGATATTCGTCAAGCTGTATTCGGTGCTTCTGGTGAGGCTGTACATGGTACAAAAGATGTTCCTTTAGTCATTGCATCAATTTTAAATCGTGTAGCGGATCCACGTTATCCAAATACAGTTCAAGAGGTTATTAATCAAGAGGGGCAGTATGAGGCTGTTTACAAAGGTAACTCAAAATTTATGCCTAAACTTGAGTCTTATTATAGTTCAGTAGATGGACAGCAAGAAATAGTCGAAGCATTTAATCTACTACAAGGCCGTACTGATTACAAAGGTCAGACTCAACTTAAGAATCGTGGTGAGGGTGATGTAATGGGAGATCCTACAGGTAACTTTTTTCATTATGCCAATCAAACTGGTTTTGGACCTTACACAGGAGAAGTACCAACACACTATCAAAAATTTATACGATGAATGAAATTGATGACATCATGTCATTTTACTCGATCAAGGAAGATACAGAGTCTTTATCTAAGGATTGGGACTCTGCCTTGCCGGTAAAATTGAAAAAAGGTTCCCGTGTTATTGGAAAATACAAGGGACAATCCATTGTTCAGCTGCCTGACGGCAGTATCTATAAAGTCTAAGGATTTACTAAATGGATAGCTATAACCCTTCTGGTTTAACTCAGGAGGAAATTAACAAATTATACGACGACGACATTGAAACTTTTACTGGTCAAGATGATGTGCCTGAAGAACGTAAAGTACGTTCAATGGAACAAAAACTTGATGACAGAGAGCAGGAATTAGAACAAGAAAAACAAGTAGAAGAACAAAAAAAAGAACAAGCTAAATATAGTTATGGCAGTCAATCAGGTAGATATTCTGCCGGTACTGAAGCCGACTATAAGGCTATGGAAGTACTTGCACCTGTTGTTACTGCAGCTACACCACTTCCTTTTATTGATCTTGGCATGGACGTTGCTGGCTTGGCTGGCGGACAAGCTATTGATGATGCATGGGATGAAAAAACTAAATTTCAATCACCCCTTTCTCAAGGTATCCGTGATGTAACTGGTGTCATTGTTCCCACAATTGTTGGCTCGATGGCTGCAGGTCCGGTAGCCGGTAGTGCTGCATTCCGTGCTACTGGTGGCAGTGCCATCGCACGTGGTCTTGCAAAGGTATTTACTACTGCTGCAGTTGATGTAGCTGTTGTAGGTGTCAGTGATTATAGCGAACGAGATGAAGGTATTGCTTCGTCTCTAGATGGATTCCTAGATGATATAGGCAATCCACTTGGCATGAATATTCCAGATGCTTGGCAGGTAATGGATGGTGATTCACCTCCAGTGCGTCGTGTCAAACTCATGATGGAATCAGGTATCTTTTCCTTAGCTGGTGATGCTGTCGGATATTTACTGCAACGCGGTAAAGGTCCTATGGAATGG
>Ga0181418_1000197_pt1 | contig 19500 bp, 23 predicted proteins | sample 41SPOviralmetaG_FD_130143 | JGI IMG/M metagenome (GOLD analysis project Ga0181418, IMG submission 130143) | Marine viral communities from the oligotrophic San Pedro Time Series (SPOT) site, San Pedro Channel, CA, USA - 41 SPOT_SRF_2013-03-13 | ecosystem: Environmental > Aquatic > Marine > Strait...
CTGTGTTGTTGTGTAGTTTTAACTACTCGTATATTTATCAGGTAGTCTTTTATACTCGTCTATTTCGTGACTGAGGTATTCCTCTATAACAAAGTATAAATTAAGGTTTTTTATGATACTTTCAAGTTTTAATTTGAAGTCTTTTTCTGTGGTATTTTGGAATTCCACAGGAGTAAATCCTAATTCTTTTGTAAATGTATCTATATTCTTACTATCTATAATTACTTTATTACTAAAATGGCTTATTTCTTTTATCCAATTTCTAGTATGATAGTTGTCATTTATAGAATAAGACTTTACATATTTGTAATTATACCTTGATAAGTTTATTGCGTCATATTCTGTTAAGTATATAAACCTATTTAATAAGTCCTCACACTTTAACGGATTTTCTAGTACAAGTTCATTTAGTTTAATACCATTTTCGTTAGCATATAGTGGCTCTAGTAAGTCTAATAGTACTTCTTTTACACCACTTACATACCTACTCCATGGATCTCTAATCACAAAATGTGGTATTGCTCCCTTATCAATTAATCTTTTTAGTGCTTCATATTGCTCTATGTGGTCATGATCATCTTTGTCTATAAGATTAAAATTTTCTAAAATAACTCTTGCGGAACCTTCACCTACGCCAATATAATCTAAATTTGTATATAAACTTGCGTCACCAAATGGTGGAGGATTAAAGCCTAGTACACTTTTAAGTAGAGATGTAGTGCCAGTTTTGCCCACACTATATACTAGCATACTGCAATCTTTTTTAACTAATAACATTATCTTTCATTGTCCTTAAAGTCTACTCTCATCCACCAATCATATAATTCGCTGTCTAATTTATAGACATCTTCAATAGTGATCTTTTGGTCAGGTCTCATTTCTGCAATTCTGCGTTGCCATTTTCTTCCTCTGAAAAAATTATCCTCATGTTCATCAGGCCATTGTTCCTGAAATGTTGGAACTGTAAGCATATTTTCTAATTCGTTTATTAGTGTTTGTTGTTTATGTGTTGCACGAGGACGTATATAGTCTAAGTTCTCATGTATTATTCTATCTAATATATGTCTAGGCCATGCCATAGGACTAAAAACTATATCACTATGGAATGCAAACATCCTTTTTGTTTCTATTTTAACGTCTAGCTCTATTGCATAATCAAAAAAGTTTTTTAAGTCCAGCATACCAGGGCCGGTTAGTGTTAAGTCCATTAGCATTTTATCATGACCGCCTGGTAATGCTACACCTTCTCTAAAGTTTCTATCCCACTCGTCCCATTTTAATCCTGTACGAATGAACTCTCCTATCCAACCTGTGCCATCTATACTGGCACACATAGTCCAATCTTTTGCTTGTGGTAACCAGTCATATAAGTAATGCTTACCTAATCTCACACGACTTAAATTACTGTTGTAACGTAAGTGGACAAGTTTTAGTGTATCATCTTGTGCTAATCTATCCATTGCTCGCCAATGTATATCATACATAAGTGGTTCGCCACCTACCCAGTAAAGTTCCTCAACTGTACCCGAACAAATATATTCCCAAAATTCTTCTTCTACAACTTCCTTTTGGAATTTGTCTATTATCTTTTTATTCTCCGGAACCATGAACGGTTGGTTCTCAGGCGACCATTGATCATGCTTTCGCTTCTCGGCCTCCCATGCTGAACTGAGCGGCTCACCACACATACGGCATTTAAAATTGCATAAATTACTAACCCTATAATCAAAAGAGATAGGTTCCATTGTAGTAAATCCATTTGCATCTGTCTCCTCAAAACATTTATCTATTTTATTTTCAAATAAGTATCCTGTAAACCATTGTCTATATGTACTTTGGCTTAATACACTATCATTACACACATTACATTGTGGTATTTCTTCTCCTGCCATAAGTTTTCTTCTTATGTCCATCATATAAGGTGAGTTCCAATGTTCTTTTAATGTAACTGGTTTATAATCTGCAATAGTTCCTACAGGTCTAAACATGCCTGTACTTTCATCATTACTAGCATCTATATACTGCTTCTGCATCATATGATCTTCACGTGAAGCACAGCACATCCGCCTCTCTGACTGCGGAGAAATATAGGTATGGGTCCAGGGTGCAGTACAGAAAACTTTATTTTCTGAATCAGGGTGCATAGCACCGTGTTCCCATTTAGGTTTTATTTTACTCATATTATCTCAGGATTATATAGATAGTCATTATCCATATCTTCCTCTTCTATATCTTCTTCTGTAATATCGCAATAGTTACAAGGTTCGCCTTTTAATGTACCTGTGAGACCTACTTGATTACAGGTATGCGTCCAAAATTTATTTTCCATTTGCTATTTCTATTTGGTTAAGATTTATAAACATGTCATAAAATCTTTCAGGTGTTAAAACTGCCTCACCCAAATCGCCTGCTTCGTCTCCTAAATATTTTTCTATAAAATCAACATTTTTAAGTTCTACTGCACAGTCTGGATATATGTCTGCACTTCTTCCTTCATAACCTATAAAATTACTATATTCTTTTATTATTTCTATTTTATCTAAATTTAGTGATTCTATAGGACTTGGCATTTTATATGCCGCATGATATATAGATACATTTTCTTTAAGTTTCCATAATTTAGGTTTTTGTGTTTCTATAATACTGCCGAAAGGTACTGATATTTTTTCAAATCTTTCCTCACAAAATTTCCATAAATCAAAATCATTTCTGGCATCAAAATGTATTTTTATATCTCGGCAATCTGTATTTTCTATTACCCATGCACCAGCCTCGGTATCTGTAATACTCCAAATTATAGGTATTCCTATATCCTCTGTAAGATTTTTTATTTTCCTTGCATTTAATTCATCTACTTCGCTTCTTTTTGCTACATCTATATAAGGCAAATGCCCCCATTTACTATTAATACTAACATATTTTTTATTTTTGGGAATAGTTATGTCAGGTGTTGCTTTAGAAATAACAATAGCATCACTATGACATTGTGCGGCGGCAATAATTCTTTTCTCTAATACTTGCCAATCGTTTTCATGTCCTATACTTATATTTGCATATAACTTAGCCATCTTCTGCTCCACCTAATCCATCTGTATCTGTGTCCCAACCTATGCTACTACCTGGTTTAGGTTTATAATCTAAATCATTACTAAACTGTTCTCCATCATAGTCCTCATCACTTTCGCCTGTTTTTCGTCCTCGCATTTTCATTTCTACAACTTTTACTTCGCCATCTTCTGTTACAATACGTTTAGCATATAAACTATCTGTAACACCATGTGTTTTAGGTGCTTGTATATCTTGTTCATTCAAGTCTAAAGGTTGTAATTTTATACTGTCATACCATTCCACTAGTCTAGGGAATGTTTCTTTAAAATTAAATCCGCGTCTAGCATCATATTGTTCATAAAATAATTTAAAATCATGTTCCAATAGTTCTTTATCAGCAGTATTTCTGTGTGGAGTTTTAACAACATCTAAATATTCAATTAATCTTGTTAATTGATCCTGCTCCCAAGGTTGCACTAATGCCAAACCATCCTTATCTTTTTCATCACGTTCTCTTACACCGTCTAACCAGGCACTTATTTCATCATGATATAGTTTACGCAAGTTATCTGGTAATGTTAAGGGTGATTGGAAACTAGGAAAACGTAAAATGTTACAGGTAAATCCAGGACGATTATGACCGTATTTACGTTTCATTCCTAGCATCCAATCTAAAAATTCCACCATGGTATCCAAGCATAGTGCATTGATTGTCATCATCATATGTAGTCCTTCTATATTTGCTTCACTACATATTCTTTCAAAATTTTGTGTCCAGGTATCCCATTTTAAGCCATCTCTTATATATTCTAATTGTGGGCCGTATGCCTCTCCACTAGAATATAAATGGAATCTGTTAATGTTTTGTGTACCTGCAATAAGTTTATCTAATAAAGGTTTCTTTGCCATTAAGTTACTGTTAATAGCAAACCTCATATTTTCTTTATTTGGTTCGTCTGTTGTTTCAAACCAATCAAATAATTGATAAATGTCTGGAGTCATTAGTGGCTCGCCACCTGTTACCCTAATTTCTTCTAAGTCCTTACTTAACTCCGGCCACCATCTCCAAAATGCATCTACATAAGGATTAGTTTGACTGTCATCAAAAGGTTCGGCGTAGGGGGCATCGTCTATAAAGTGGCCTCTTGCATCTGATTTAATACCTTGATAACCTCCGTTAGTACGAATATCTTTTACCCATGTGCTACTAAAAGCAGGATTACAATAACTACATGCAAGTTGACACGTTCTGTTAAATGCAATTTCTAGTGTTTTTAAGTTTACATCGAATTGTGGATCTAATGAAGCCGCAGTATGTAAGTCATCATCTTCATAAATTACAGTTTTGTAAACTCTATCCGATACAGGCTCATTACCGTCTGAGTCCTTTTCCATGTCTTCAATTTTCCAACAGTACTCGCACTCTTTTGGCCTATCGCCTTTTTGCATCATATCACGCATTTTCTTTTTATGACGTGTGTTATGAATCGCAGACGGATTAGTTTTAATCTCTTCTAAATCAATTTGATGTGCAGGTGGATGGTGACAACTTGTAGTTCCACCGTGTCCTAACCATATGGTAGCATTGTACCACTTAGCACCACAAAAAGAATCACTTACAGGATCTATCATCCTTGCTTTATATTCTCTGTGACTTTCGCCTTTTTTTCTAGCCATTTATTTCCTCTTTTGGATATCCTTCATACCATTCTTTTATAGTATCTACCCTTACATCTCTCCATGCTTTAACGTCCAATCCCCACATAATTAAAGTATCAGGACTACTGTATTCTTTTATAATCATTGTCGTTCCAGATATATCATTATTAAGAGTACAGGGCATAGTCCTTATTTCACCTGTATCTAATTTTTCAAATACAACTGTTACAATTCCTTTTTTTAATGCATCAACTATCTTTTTTGTTTCCATGTTTTTTCTTTAATCTTTTATATGATGTATCACCGTCTGCATATCTATGATTTACTTCACTGTGATGCATTTCATCTGCTCTTACACTTTTTATTAAATCAGATAATTTTGCAGATTTTTTTAATTTATAATATTTAATTGCTAATTCTGGTGCAGGTACATTTTCAACTTCTCCTTTCTCTACCATAGCCAAATAATCTGTATAACTTTTTACTGCTTCTTCCTCAAAATATCCTATCATTCTGTGTGCTGTTTTAAAATCAATAGCATATAGAATAGCATAAAATATCATGAATATTAATTGTGCTAGTAAAACTAATAGTCGTTCAAATAAATTAGGCTTTGCTATATCAATAAAAAACATTAAATGCATTCTTTCATTTTCTGCTTCTGATAACATTTCTCTAATGTCAGGACCATATCCAGTTTTCATTTTACGCAAACTTTTAAAATGTAACATCATACCTGCAACCATTCCTGGTACTCCTGCTACAGTTTCTAAAACTACTGCTCTGTGTCCATAACGTTTAGCAAAAAAAGTATCCGCCATAAAACGGAAAAACTTTGTCATACTCATTGCAAACCAATCTCTCATATTAAAGCCTCTGCTTCTTTACATATTTCCCACCAATCTTCCATTTCTGGAAATGTTGCTAAAAAATCTGTATCCCGTCTTTCATCATGTTGTGTGAAAAATTTATAAAAATTTGCTCTTGCTTTAACTATTTCGTCGTTGCTCATTATAGCACCTGCTTTCATCCAATCTAAATTTCTGCGAACTTTATCTATTTCGAAATCTTTAAAACCTCTATAATCTATATTTACTTCATCTGCTTGATTTAACTCCATAAATGCTATTGCTTCTTCCAAATAACTCTGATAATAATCAGGCATTATTTGTATGCATTGCCATAATGGTGCTCTAAGCAGTGGTATATCAAACCATATGCGTTGCTTAGGCCTTACTTCGTAATCATCATGTTTATGACCACCATTATCTGGTATAGGTATATATTTTATACCTTGTCTATCTTTAGCATATTCATCTCGTAAATCTAAAATCCATTGTAAGTAATCTTTTAAACTAGTTAAACTTAATAAATTAAATGTATTAATAAATGTAATTGTGCTATTATCTGTCTCTCTTAAAATACGATGCACATTGTCTTGTAACATTTTAAAGTCCATGCCGTTACGCATATACTCTGCTTGAGGTCCATAACCATCACATGATACAAATGTTGCAAAGTTCTTACATGCTGGTGCTACATACCAGTTATTCCCAGAGTTTGGATTAAACTTTTCTGGGTCTTCCCAAATTTGTATCTCTTCTAATCTTTGTAGTTTGTCTATAAACATGTCCATTAATATAGGTTTAGGTGGACACATGTTTGATGTTACAGATATCTCAAGCCAAGCATTTGGATTTTTATACACATAATCTAACACTTTAAATGTGTTGCTATCCATTAACGGTTCACCGCCTGTCATACGAAAAACTTCTAAGTTTTTATATAATTCGGGCCACCATTTCCAAAAAGCGGCTACATAAGGATTTTCATCTTGTGCTATTTTTTCTGGCATTAACCTAACACGTGATAAACTATCTAAATTATTATGTTCTCCTTGTACAATATTATATGCACCAAATTGTTTTATTTCTCTTTCCCATGTATTACTTAAATGTGGCGAACAATAACTACATTTTAAATTACATGCTTGATTAAAGTTTACTTCTACATAACGAGGATTTATATTTCCGTCTGCACCTGCTTCTGCTATTTCTTCTCTAGCATTTTGAGCCCAATATTCACCACTCCTATAAACTCTATCACTTCTTCCGTCTACATCTTCTATACGCCAACAGTATGAGCAACCTTCCGGTCTCTCGCCCTTTAGCATTTGAGCTCTTTGTTCTTTTTTCTCTTTTGTATTATGTAATGCAGAAGGATTTGTTTTTAATTCCTCAACATTTATATCGTGTGTTGGAGGATGATAGCAACTATGAGTCTTACCGTTTGTTAAGTGCATAGAAACCTGTGTCCATTTTGCGTAACACATTGTTTCGCTTATGGCATCTAATTGTTCCTTGGCCTTATCTGCGGCTTGATCATAAATACTCATCTTTTAAAATTTTATACCAAAGTTAATTGATTTAGTATCTCTTTCCTGAAATCCCTCGTCAATCATTCTCCATGAAATGCCTACTGAAATATTTTCTGCAAGTTCGTAATCTAAATTAAATTCGTTTCTGGTGTATGAGTCATCGCCTGATTCGTATAAAAATTTATTAGTGGCACTAATTTTGTCTGCAATTTTATAAGTAATCCATGTACTATTTCTTATAATTGCTTCACTACTATCACTTTCTAAATATGCAACTGAGTATTCATTACTAATTTTAATGCGATCTGATCTGTATACCTTGTACCCAAAACCTGCACCTATAACTGTTCTTGTTTTATATCTTTCCCTATATTTGTCGTTATCAACTTGTACTAGCCCTAGCAAATATAGTTTTTCTGTTCTTTGATAATTTTGTTTTATATTTAAATATGTTAAATTTTCTTCTTCTTCTCCATCGCTCTCTTCAGTAACAAAGTCGAATTCAATATTAGTTTGCCATGGTCCTACATCTCTATTCCAGTCTATACTTAAATCTAATTCCATATCACCGTCGTCTACTTCAGCACCAAAGCCAACATCTAAAGCATAAGCATTTATACTTAGTAGTAATAATGTTATCGCTGTAACAAAACCTAAAACATATTTTTTCATAATAATCCTTTTTCTAATAATTCTTGTATTTGTTTTTCTCTAATCATGGCTCCCCAACGTTTAGGATTTACATAGGTTGTTTTAAAGAACTTACACATTTGTTTATTAGGATCAAATAACATCATTTCATTTATGTTATTGTTTAATTTTTTACCTAGTTTACATGCTTCGCTTTTTAATAAATTTTTATCCCATTCTAATTTTGTATATGGACAAGTTGTTATTTCGTCTCTTTGAGGATTAGTGTATCCATTAAATTTTGGGGCAATTTGATTATAAAAAAAGTCTTTGAACCAATCATAATCACTTATTAAATTGGTATCCCAATCACTTAACACAGTCATTTGACAACCTAGTCTTGCTCCGTATATTGCCCACCATCCATTTTCTACATCAGTACCTATATTGCACCATGTTTGTAATCTGTTATAGTTTTGCCACCATATTTTATCTTTAAATTCATCTGGCTGGACCCTTTTTCCTTGGTCAGTACTCATTTTAACACCTTCTCTAAATCCTGCTCTAAAGGCCTGAAATGGACTTGCTGTTTGGTGTACCTCACTGAATGTATCGTTAAGTTGTATGTAATCTAACTTCCAACAAAACTCCATTCCCTCGCCGTCTTCTGCGGCTTCATGAGTATTCATATCTTTTACATACTCGGTAGGCCAACATTTAAGTCCGCCATTTCCATAAACTAATCCGTTAAGAATATTTTTTGCATTCCAACTAAAAATACATTCGCTAATAACTTTACCGTCATGATCAGTATCTGGTACGTCTAATGTTTGCTCAAAGAAATCGTCCATAACAATATTATCACCGTCTACGGTAATAAATCGATCTGTTTCTGATTGGTTGGCACATTCTTTATGTGCGGCATCGAATCCTTTAACACCGTGAACACGTTTTGCCCAAGGTACTTTGTTCAATAGGTCTGCCCAATGCTCTTCAGCATTAGGTTCATCGTAAGAAATATAGAATATGTCTAATTCTGTAACATCAATCTTCGCCATATGTGTCGTCCTGTGTATTTTTTAAGTACGCACATATTTATCAAAAATCTCTAATGTATATACACTACATCGATCAAGATCTTTTGGTGTATCTGTTGTTACTGAACCTTCTTTTATAAGGTCCTTTAATGAAACTTTTACAAAAAATATCATAAAGTGAGGATCGTTTACACTTGTAAAATAAAATACTAACTCTTTATGTCCTTTTGCAGTAATTGTTTTTAGGTCTTTTCCTTTATATTTGTTTTTTGTTTTTGCACTTGCTGTTACAACAAACTTACTGTTTTTAAATCCTACTTTTATATTATAAGATCTAGTTTTACTGTATTCTATTAGTTGTACAAATGCATCTTCGTTTCTAACGTAAAGGCTTTCTATAGGTTTTAATTCTATATGGTAGGTATTTTCATCATCTGGATTTGTTGCTACTCTGTATTGGTCTAAATTTTTTCCGTCTAAAATTGTAATTTGTTCTCTTGTAAAAACATAAGATTTCCATTCTTTTTTAGGCTCAACTTCTTCTTTAGTAATACATGTAATAGTTCCATCTTCTAAAAAATAGACAGTATGATCTTTTTCATACTCTGCTTTTTGCATAGCATAATAATTTCCTTCAAACTTTTCCTTGTTTGCTAGAAATCTTTGACGTCTTTCTTCTGCTTTACTTAATGCCATAATCTTGTTCCATTTGCTTTATCATACTTATACTCATCCAGTCTTTTTCTACATAATGGAATGGATATAATTGCTGAAAGTTTCCTATTTTAAAATCTTTATATGTGTTATAATATGTTGGTAATGTATCGGTCCAGATTTCACTTATTCTTGTATCTGGTATGTTTTGTACATGGCTTTTCATATGTATAAAGGTAGGTACCTCATCTATATTTTCTCTTGTACATTCTGATTCAATTCCTAATATTTGCATGGCAAGTGCAAAAGCAACATCTCCACTTAACCAATCAGGTTTTCCATTAGTCATGTATTTGTAGAACATTCGTTGCCAGTGCTGAAAAATTATCTCTATCATTGCAAATAATTCACTCGCTGTTTCGCTCTTTTTAAAGTAAAAGAATGCTGTATATACATTAGGTAAATTATTTGCGGCAAAATATTTTCTATAAAAATTACTTGTAACTACTTCTCCTCTGTATGTTCTAACTTTTGTTGTTGCCCATACATCTTTTTGAGACATTATATCCCACCAATGGCTTACATCAGTAGGAAATATCATGTCTGTATCTAGTATTACAGTTTCATCATAAGGAGTCATGTAATAGTATTTCCATTTGTTGTTTATTTTCCATTGTTCCTTTTTTGCATCGTCTTGCCAAGGTATGTCTATAATATTATCAAATACTTCTTTATGTTTTGCCTTAACTTTCTTTTTAGTATTAGCATCTACACATACGGTCAGATTGCTTACAGTACTCTGTGTTAGTTTTAAATTGAGTGCTAGTGCATACGCCTGCTCTAGATAATTAACAGTATCGTTGTTTTGTGCTATTACAATATATCCTTTACTCACTATCTTGTACCTTGTATTCGTATTGCTCTTCCCAATAATCGTATGCTTGTGGGGTTAATCTCTTTATACCTTCTTGTAAAATTTCTGCTCTACGTTCTTCAGTAGCATCAAACCATTCTTGTACTTCGTTGTTCGTCCGTCCACAACTAGGGCATTTTTCGCCATCAGTAAAGCACTTGCTTATGCAAGGTGAAATTATTTTTTTCATATAAAACATTGTGATGTATTTTTCCATACATCTTTATCTACAAAATTTATTATCATTATAGTTCTTATCCCATCATATTCTATAGGAGCAAAACCATGCCATTTTTCATCACTAGGTATAAAAAGCAAGCCTCGGTTATCGGCCCAATCTGTTTTTGCAAAGTGTGTTTCTTTATCTACATATATGTCTGTTGCTAAATTTTTTTCGTCTTCTTTACTAATATTTACAATAAGTGTAAGTTTTTTCTCTGGTGTATCTGTATGTATAGCATGGAAAAAAGGATATCGGTCATTAATTAATTCAGGTCTGCAATATGTATTTGATAGATCGCAATTAAATTTTTCTTCAAAAAAATTATGATTATTTAAAAACTCCGCAACTGGCTTTAGTGTAGGATTTTTCTTACAAAATTCGTTTCCTAAAAATGTTCTGCCTTTAATAATATCTCTAAAGCCATTTGCATTTGTGTAATCAGCGTCATTTACTTTGAGACTTTTTATTGCATTAAATAATTCGTCCGGAAAAACATTGTCTATAATCCAATGTTCCCATGGCTCTTTTAAATTTGTTATGTTCATAAACTATTTCCTATAGTTTTAGGTATTATACTAGTCTTACTAGCCCATTTAAACTCTGTTAAATATGAATCAGCAGACTCGCTTACTATTTCTGGTATTAATTTTTTACAATTATGGGTGCTATTATTAAAAATTATTAATTTAGTATCAGGCATATATGCTACATCATCATTTATATCCAGATATAAAAATAGCAGATCAAAAGGACTATTTATTAATCCTTCTTCTCCTATCCACATAGCAACACCTTTAAAGTTTTTTACAGATGGTATGCAAAATGGATTTAGTTGCGTTACTTTAAATGTATATAAACTTTCATCAATACAAGATGCTTTTACTTTACTTAAAATTTTCTCCGTTGCACAAAAAATAGTTGGCTTTGAACTATTGTATATTTCTGCAAGAGCTTTATCCTGATTAAATATATTATGATCATGATGATTTTTAGTTTCATGAACTTCTAAATATCTATATGGTGCTTCTCTATTTCCGTGTGGTATATCGTCTAATTTTATTGTAATGTACCTATCCTTTCTTATAAACCCGTTTGTACAAAAACTAATCCAACCTGATAAGTCTAGTTTTTTACCATTTAAATTATTATAGGTATCCCAAACTGATACATCACATTTTATCTGATGAGCAAAGGCGGCGTAAAATCTGTATGTTCCTGGATGTGCTACAAACCCATCTTTTTGCATATACCCTTGGGGAGGATAACCTAATCCATAATATTTTACATCATTTACAAGCCAATGTAATTTTGCACTATCAAATTGTTCAGTAATATCTATATCTTTAAACTCATAACACTTTCCGTTAGGGTCGTAAGTTGCTAAATCTACTAATCTAGGTTTTGTTATATTTTTTAAAAAGCCTATAGCACCGTTATTTAATTCATGTTTAAATGTATAAAAACTTTTTGCATATAACTCTGTAGATTGAACTTTTTTAGCAGATAAGTTACTTTCATTAAAATACTTTCTTAAATCTTTTCTTGTTTCGATTAAATTTGTTATATTTTCTTCAGTTGCTAACATACTTTCACAAAACATCATTTTGCATACTCCAATAAATTATCACTTACTCTATTTATTGCCCATTTATTCATTATATGTAAGTCTATGCCCTGCCATTTAGTTAGCATAAAGTCTCCAGGGCTTCTGGGCTTCTCCAAGTACATGACAATGGTGTTCTCATCTATTGCACTATGTATGTCGTCAGTATCAAAACTTTTGTAAAGGGTAGTAGGCAACTGTGGTATTCCTTTATCTACAAAACCACTCATCATATGTGCGGCAATACTGAAACTGTAATCGTTTCTGTATAGTGTACCTTGCCACTTGTATAAGTCTTTGTAATATTGCGGATTGTTTTTAACATGCTTGACTATGTTAAAAAAACTTTCCACATACTCTGTTTTGCGGAAGTAAACCACAGTTGCCCAATACATTGTTATACCCATATCATATAGCCTTGCTAATGACGGGTCTTTTCGTTCGTACATGATGTCCTGATATTTCCAGTTCATCATAAGTTCGTTATTATGCCCCCAACAATGATTTAATGTATCACTTAGTATTAAATAGTCTACATCTATAAGTAATGTTTCATCATATGGGGAAATGTCGTATGCATCGCATCTGTTTACATTGTAAAAGGGTAAATGCTTTGCATTGTGGCTAGTGTCTTTATATAGCCTTAAATTTCTTGCTTTAAAATCTTTGTCTTTATCTACTACAACTATGTTGTTAATTGCTTTTTTAATTAGACGTTTGCCTAATGTTTTTTCGCCTTGTGCTAAACTATGTGGGTCTGTAACTACTGTAATATTTTTTATGCCTAAATTCTTTTGCACTAGTAATGCATTTACTACAGCCAAACGGAAGTAATCTATCTCCGTATTATTATGTGCGAACATTATTACGCCGCGACTATTACTCTCCTTTTTCATTTAGGTCCAAAATTTTGTGTACTCTTCTTGCTTTACGAAGTTTTTCGTATTCAGCATAGTAATCATTTGTTACTTCAAAATACCTACTTTGTATTTCTTCGTAAAATGGTTCTACACTTACCTTTATAGGATTATTGTGTATATCCAGGAGTACAACATCAGTTTGACCGTCATCGATTAGTTGTTTACAAAATGTAATTAAGGGAATGTCTATAGTAAATGTACCGCCATTTATACTGTAACTTAATAGACTTTGCGTTTTGGCCTTCAGTTGGGCCTGTTGATTGTTTAGTGTCACTCTGTAATTAGCGAATTCCAGAGCCTTTGTCAAGCGGGTACTCATGTGTATATTTATTGGTCAGAAAAAAGCCAGTCACTATGAACTGGCTCTATAAAAACTTACTTAGGTAACTTACCGTATGGGTTTTTGTATTTCTTTGCTTCAGGTGTATCTTTAGCCGCTCTTACTAACCAGTAAAGAACAACAAAGTTCAATCCAGGAACTAACAGTCCTATTATCCACCATGCACTATGACCTCTGTCATGTAGCCTTCTGGCTGTTACAGCCAAACTTGCTGGCAATGTTCCTAATACAAAGATTGCTCCAAGGATACCTGTGTTAGGTGATCCAAATGGGTCAAGCCAATTAAAGAATGTAAACCCAATTAAGTTGTCTACGCCCATTAGCACAAACATTATAATTGTAGCATACAAACTAAAGAACCAGTACTCCGGTCTATTACTTCTTCCGCTCCAGTCTTTCCATCTATCTACTAATACTGTTTTTAAGTTAGTAGTAATATGATTAATTATATTCATATATTTTTCCTTTGTGTATATTTAATATACATTTATTTATAGCCATAAAAAAAGCCAGTTGCTAGAACTGGCTTTTAATCTCGAGACTGAGTCTTTTTTAATTATTAACTACCTGATATGGTACCTACTGAAACTGCTGGTGCTGAGAAACTAAATCCTGAGCCACTTGCGTCTGGAGTTGATGTTCTACCATTAAGTGTAATTGTTCCGTCTATACCATCATTGTTATAGTCTTCATCACCTGTGCCTGCAACACCATCTGGTCCTAATGCACCTGAACCTTCAGCATGAGGGTCACTAAATGTTGCTTTACATGTTATTATTGTAGGATTACTTGTACTATTTATTTTTGCTTCTAATTTAAAGAAGTTACTAGCATAACTACCTGATCCAAATTTTGTCCATATTGTCTGATAACTTGTTGTAAGTTCGTAAAATCCTATACCTGCGTTTGTACCTGAGCTACCTGAACCAGTGTCATGTAGTAAAAGAGCTTCACCCATAGCACTTAAAGTATCAGTCCAGTTAGTATTCTGTGTAGTTGAACTACCACCTGCTCTTGATGCACTAAATCCTATACGTCCACCACCATTAAAGTAGCCTCTACATGCCGCTTCACTACCAAATGTATAAGTTGCTTCTGCTGTTAAACTGTTTGCCCATGCACTTGTATATGTTGAACTATTGCCTGTAGCACCTGTTCTACTTGCTGGAGAAAACCTAGCATTCCAGCAATCTTGTACGTTAAGCATGGAGTTTGTCCATGTTGTAGCACTTATTCCACCACCGTCTGCAACGTCTGAACCAACACCTGATCTTACTGAAACACCTAAAAATGCACACATGGCTTGGATATCGTCCTGTAGACGTTTAAAACCACCTGTGGCATTATCGGCATATATTAAACCACCTGCTGAAGCGGCATTAACACCTGCTCCGCCTTGGCCCCATCCGAATGTATTTGATGCAGTATATGTTCCAGTTGTGACATCAGCCGCCGTACCCATTAAGGTATTGACGTTTGTTCTCATATTATTGAAATCACCGTCTTCAATAACATCACCAGCCGCTACACCGGTCATTGTAGTACCACCTGATACTGTATAACTTGATCCTGAAGGCATATCCTCTCCTAAAAGTTTTTAATTGTTACTTGTATTTATCCTTTTTTCTACTTTTCATTAGAGTATGTGACATATGATAAAAATGATAAATAAAGGTATATAAGTAACCAACATTGGAGAATTCAAACATGTTACTAGACAGTAAAGTAAAAATAAAGAAAAATGTTTTAACTCGTAAAGAGTGTGCAAAAATTATTGCAGAGTCTAAGGATTTTGAATATGATATGCTTAAAAGAGATACAGCAGATCAATCTATTAAACTAGATAAAGAGGCTTTAGATAATAATACAGTTGTTGAATCCGAAGAAGTTACTTTTGAAAAACGTAAAGTTTCTCAATCAGCAATGGAACCAGTATTTGCAGAATGGGACGGTAATCCTGTTTACAGATGCAAAGTTATGAAATACGAAGAAGGCGAATTTGTTAATGAACACAAAGACGCACAATGGATGTGTTTAAGTAATTACTGGGTACCAAACACTAATAAATCTTCAGAATCATTAATGGTTATGCCACTTAATGACAATTACGAAGGTGGTGAGTTTACTGTTGAAGGCACTGAAATACCACAAGAGGTGGGTAGTGTTATACAAATTCCATGTGATGCATTAGATAAAGATAAGAGTGCAAGTCATGGAGTTAAAGAAGTTTTATCAGGTACTAGATACAGTTTAGTATTTTGGAACTTTAAGTAGACTTTAGAATTTCTTCTATTATACCCCAACTCTCTTCTGCCTCTCCTTTATTGGATAAAGCACAAAGATAGTCTTCTTTTTTGTCTCTAATAATATAAGAAACGTCCACAATTTTACCAAATAATACTTTTGTACAAGCATGTTCGCTTAAACATTCAAAGTCATGTATGTCCTTCCAATAATGATCAACTACATCTCCTGCATGTTGAATAACTTCTCTGTCGTAAATTAAATTTATATCTTTGTGTACTAAACGTTGCTCTTCTCCCTCTTCACAATCTATTTCTTCTAACACATACTCTGTGGGTTCATTAGCAATTTCATAATTGTAATATATATTTTTTACTTCTCCGAATAGACATGTACTAGTAAAATTACGTCTATGACTATGTATATAATGTGCCTCAGGCGGTATCAGAGCGCCGTGGAAGTTAAGTGTGCAGTCAGGCATAATTAGTCTTACCATACCTAAACCATGATAATAAGGTGCTATTTTGTGAGTTTTTCTGAGATGATCTATATCAAGGTTCATACCAGTATTTATAGAAAGGTGTTTAAGGTTTAAAGGGAATCTAGTTGCGTTTTAACTGAATCCATAGCAGTTGTAAAGTCTGATGTATCTTTAATTAATGCTGTCCATTGCTCTAGCAATGGCAAATAAATATCATCGTTATCTGTATTGTGTGGATGTAGATTATTATGATATGTTGCTGTTGTTCTTAATTCTGCAGGAACAGGCCAATTAAAACTTGCACTAGTAGGAGCAGTTTCTCCTGATTTGTATGGATATATTGCACCTTCTTCGTTTCCGAATTCTGTTTTTGCTCTAAAGTATGCACTTTTAACTGGAATGTCTTCTTTAAGCCAACCCTTTACAGTTACATCAATAGACATTAATGTTCCGTCAGTTCTATTTTCGCTCCAATCACTTGGACCCCAAGTAATGAAAACATTGTTCTTTAATTTAGGTGAGGGTGTTTCGCCTGTTTTAGGTGCATCAATCATTATGGACAATATCCGGTATGATTAAAGTCAGCATCTACATCTATAGTAAAAGACGGAATAACTAGTTGAGGATATCCTGTTCTATTGTATTTGAAAGTTATTGTGTCAACGCCTACATATGATCCAGTCCAACATTCACCAGTAATAGTATGAGTCTCTTTAAATGCTGTTCTTTGTGTACCACTAGGAGTTAGCAATGTATATGCTACATTATCCCAATTAACGCCACTGGTATGAGTTTCACCAGTACCTGCCGACTCATTTTGTGAGGCTGAATAGGCACCGCCCCCTCCGAAAGATTCTGTATGGGAAATATCAATCTGATAACTGTCTGGCCAATCTGCTGAGTCGAATGACGCCGTAAAAATTGGATATAATGCACCTGTAGTCATAGTAGTTGAAGAACTTCCGTTCGCCGTATAGGCACCAAGTCCGTTTGCTGTTTCTTCTAGATAAAAAACAGAGTAATATATACCACTGCCCATATTAATTGACATGTGTACTATCTGATATTCTATAGCAAGTGCACCAAAGCCATTGTAACTATTTAATACTCTTACAAAAGAACCTACATTATTGGCACCACTTCTGGTAAGGGAATTATATGGCATTTCCATTGCCCAACTATAAAATTCTGTCATGGAATATGGAGCCACCTGATTAGGTGAGCCGGCTGTATCAATCATAAGGTTAGACCCTATGGCTTGATAATCTGATACACCATCAACAGATAATCCGCGTAATGATATATTCTTTGCAGAGCCTCCAGCAGTGGCACCTTTCTCAGCCACAATCTCTGACATTTTTATTGTTCCTGAACCTTGTAATGCCATATTACTTCTCGTTTAATTGCTTTTTAAGTTCGTCTACTTCTGCTTTTAGGTCTTTAATAGACTCTACTAATAGTCCAATCATTTTTTCATATCTTACACCTAGTGTACCGTCTACTTTTTCTTTTACAACTTCAGGTAAAACTTCCTGAACTTCTTGTGCTATAATACCAGTATCTCTTTTTTGGTGTAAGTCTGGATCTCTGGTTTCTAAGTATTCGTCCTTCCAATCAAAAGTAACACCTCTAATTTTACATAATTTTTCTAATGCATTTTCTATAGGTAATATATTTTCCTTAAGATTTATATCTGAGGAATAATATGCTATCACATCACCTGTACTGCTTATGTCATGCGATGTGGTTGAGCCCACTCTAAATATGCCGTTATATGCACCGTCCATGCTAAATTCCGTACCACTTAATTGTAATCCTTCGCCTGCACTATATGTTGTATTTGTATCACTTGATGGTGGTGTAAATCCTAATGCTCCAGTGACCTGTGAGCTTGTAATACCTGTTAAAAATCTACCATCTATGTCAACATCAACCGTACCACCATCAGTTCTGGTTAATGTTATTTTACCATTACTAGTATTAAAACTTGCCGCATTTACAAAGTCGTTTGTATCTGAGAAACTTTGATCTGATTCCGATGCTGTACCTACACCTGTAACACGTCCATAACTATCAAGTGTTATACTATTTAAATATCTTCTGGATACTGCGGATACATTATTCGCTTCTGTAACTGCTGTTAAACTAAATTCTGTACCACTAAGTGTTAAACCGCCACCAGCAGTATATGTTGTGTCTGTACCTGTTGTATCTGTCCAGGGCACATTAACATACATTTTTTCTGATGATAATTCAACTGGATAGTTCTTTCCGTTTTCTGTATATCCAATTTTAGCACCACCTCTTGTTGAACTTGATGCAAGAGGTAATGAATATGTTGTATCGGTCCAAGGTACATTTACAAAGGCTTCACTGTCGCCGTCTAATTCAACTGGATAGTTTTTTGCATTTTCTGTGTAACCAATTTTTATAAGTCCTAAAGCACTACTTGTTGCCGCACTATATGTTGTATTTGTTGTGGCGTATCTGCCATCTAAATCAACTGTTAAGTCGGCTAATCCATTTCTGCCTACTGTAAGTACACCTGTACCTGTAGCAAAAGCCAAACTGTCTGCATAATTATTTGTTGTACTTACTGAGCCAAAATTAAAGTTTCCATTAGCGGCTTTTTGTAGTACTTGTCCTGTTGATGCACCACCTGTAAAAACATCTCCTAAATCATTTAAGTCTGTAACACCTGCCGCCGTAGTTGCTGGTGCCCATGCACTACCATTCCATTGTAGCACTTGGTTTGCACTAGGTGTTGTTGACGAAACATTAAGTAGATTACTTAAATTATTTGTTCCTATAACTGTGTTTGCTCTAGCATTAGTGAAGTATAAATTTGTACCTTCTGGTAAATTAGTTGTGCTCTTAGCGGCAAATCCGGCTGTTACTCTGGCATCTGCTCTGGCGTCAGTGAAGTATAAATTGGTACCTTCTGCTAAGTCACTTGTACTTGACGGTACATTATAGAATGTACTACCGTCGTTAGTAAATGTCCATTTGTTTGTTGTTTCGTTCCATCTAAGTTCTACATTTGCATCAGATCCTCTTCTAACTTGTATGCCTGCATTTTCTGTTGCTCCACCTGATGTCTTATCGCTGTTAAGTGTAACTATATTATCTGCTACACTTAATGTTGCTGTATTAACAGTAGTTTGTGTTCCGTTTATTGTAACATCACCGTTAAATATTGCGTTGTTACTAAATGTTTTTACACCTGCAATAGTTTGAGCACCACTAGTTCTTACAACGGTGTTATCTACAACACTTGTTAATGTTGTTCCTGTTGCACTAGTTGTAATACCATCTCCACCTGTAAATGTCATCGATGCACTATCTACTGTGGCATTACCAATTATTACTGC
>Ga0181418_1000199_pt1 | contig 19454 bp, 43 predicted proteins | sample 41SPOviralmetaG_FD_130143 | JGI IMG/M metagenome (GOLD analysis project Ga0181418, IMG submission 130143) | Marine viral communities from the oligotrophic San Pedro Time Series (SPOT) site, San Pedro Channel, CA, USA - 41 SPOT_SRF_2013-03-13 | ecosystem: Environmental > Aquatic > Marine > Strait...
AGAGATACAAAATTATGCAGATGAAATGTTAAGAATGTATAATACTGATGAAATATATACACTAAAAGAACATCATGATAGTTATGTTTGGGACCATGTAAGAATACTATTTGAGGGTAAAAGAAAAATACAAAATTTAAATATAGGTGACAAAAAAAATGCTCATGTTCAGGCAAGGTCAGTTTTAGGAAAATATTATGACCACACAAAAGGTCCTATTAGAAAGTCTGTGGGGTATAGTGGTGAAAATTCAATGGTAATAAGTAAAGGTCGCAAGAAATGATTGATTTTTATTTAATATGTTGGGGAATAGCAATAGCTATGTTAGTATATTGGAGTATAGGTGGTTATGATTAATGTATGTATCGGGTATGACAGTAAAGAAAAGGTTGCATTTAATGTACTTGCATATAGTATATTAAGAAACTCAACTAAACCTGTATCAATAACACCTATCTATTTACCAAACCTTCGTGATGATTTTGTAAGAGAAAGAAATAATTTATCATCAACAGAATTTTCATTTAGTAGATTTATTGTACCACATCTTATGAACTATAAAGGGTGGGCAGTATTTATGGATTGCGACCAATTGATGTTGGGTGATATTGCAGAACTGTGGCGATTAAGAGATGATAAGTATGCAGTACAATTATGTAAACATGATTATACACCTAAAGAAGATAAAAAGTTTTTAGGTCAAGTGCAAACAAAGTATGAGAAAAAGAATTGGTCATCATTTATGTTAATGAACTGTAATAAGTGCCATGAACTTACACCAGACTATGTTAATAGTGCAACAGGTTTACAACTACATCAATTTAAATGGTTAGAAAGTGAAGAACTAATTGGTGAATTACCATTAGAATGGAATTGGTTAGTAGATGAACCTGGTTATAATACTAAATCAAAAGTAAACAACATACATTTTACAAAAGGTGGTCCTTGGTTTAAAGAATATGCAGGTTGTTCATATTCAGAAACATGGAATGAATATCATAAAGAGTGTTCGTGGATAGAATGATAGACGGATTTGAAACAAGAGAGAACACAGATATACCTGTTAGAGCATTAGTCAATAGTGCAAAAGGACATTTATATAAAAGACCAGGTGCAACTGTTGGTCAATATGAAACTACTAAATGGGATTATGATAGAAGTTTTAAAAATCCTATTGCAGTATTTGGAATGTTACGAGGTACATCTCAACTAATAGAAGAATGTAGCAGACTTAATCAAGACTTTTATTATTTTGACCATGCTTATCTTTTTGGTAATAAACATAGTCCATCTAAAATTTTTAATGAAAAGATATATAGATTAACTAAAAATTATTTTCATATAAGAGATATGAAAAAATTAAGTGATGATGATTACAAAAGAATACAAAAATATAAAGAACATGTTAAATTAAAACCATGGAAAAAAGACGGTAAATATATTTTATTCATACCACCTAGTAGTCATGTTAGAAAATATTATTGGTATAATAATGATTGGGAAATACAAATGCTAAATACTATTAAAAATTATAGTAAAAAACCAATTGTGATTAGAGCAAAAGAAGATAGAACACCATTAGAAAAAGATTTAGAAAATGCTTATTGCACGGTGTCATATCAATCAACAGTAGTAATACAATCTATCATGAGTGGTGTACCTAGTTTTTGTGCTGATGAATCAATGGGGTTACCAGTATCATTAACAGATATGACAAAAATAGAAGACCCATTATATACAACAGAAAGAGAACAATGGATAGATTCATTATTAGCTAATCAATTTACAATGTCAGAAATAGAAGATGGAACAGCATGGAAATGTGTTAAATAAAAGGAGAAAAAATTATGGGTAATATATCAGGTAAAGTATGGGGTCAAACAGAATTAGTTTTTGCAAATTCTAATATTGAGTTTCATAGAATAGATATTAAGAAAGGTGGAGTGTGTAGTAAACATAAACACAGTTTTAAATTTAATGGTTTCTATTGCATGGCAGGCCAACTACTTATCAGAACATGGAAAAATGATTATGATTTAGTAGATGAAACAATTTTAAATTCAGGTGATTTTATGAGTGTAGCACCTGGCGAGTATCATCAATTTGAAGCGTTAGAAGACTGTATAGCATTTGAATTATACTATGCACATTTTGACCATGATGATATACAAAGAGAAACAGTAGGTGAATTGAAGAAGTAAAAAATTATGAATATATATCATAAGTTAGATTGGCCTAAATGTCTATCTCATGAAATATGGGAAGCGTTTAAAAAAGGTTGGCCTGAAACAGATGAAGAAGTGCATTTCTTTTGGGGTCTTGCAGGTAAGAATGTGCCAGAAATTCAAAAGTGTATGGATGAAAACAAGAAATGGTTTTATGTAGATGTAGGATACTTTACAGAACAAATCACAAGATATCCTGAACCTAAAATTCATGACTATGATAAAACTTATTTTAGAATTGTACATGAAAATTTACATACAATAAAAGGTATACCTGGTGATGGTGCAAGAATACATGAATTAGAATCAAAAGATATTAATGTAGAGTTTAAAGGTTGGAAAACAGGTGATACAAAACATATTCTAGTTTGTCCTTCATCACAAATGGTAACTTATAATATAAATGGTATGAATCAAGATGAATGGATAAATGAATGTGTAAACGAATTAAAAAAACATACAAAAAGAGAAATAAAAGTAAGAAACAAACCTAGACCAGGAAATGAATTTTGGAATACAGATATAAAAGATAGTTTAAAAGGTGCTCATTGTCTAGTTACCAATATGAGTTTATCGGCAATTGACGCTGTTATGAATATGACACCTGTAATATGTCATGATAAAAATGTATGTTCACCGATTGCAAGTACAGATTTAAAATTTATAGAAAAACCTTTTAAAGCAAGTAGAAAAATTATAACTGAATGGATGAAGATTGTTGTAGAAAATCAATTTACTTTACCTGAAATAGAAAGTGGTAAAGCATTTGAAGTAATGAGGAAACAAATAATATGATAAATGTATGTTGTGTATATTATGGTAATAAGTATGACCACAAGTATGTTCAAGTATTATATAATATGATACAAAGACATTTAACTATACCTCATAAGTTTATATGTTTTACAGACCATGTTAAATTACATAAAATGATACATGGTGATATTGAGTATAGAGAATTTCATCATAAAGATTATCAAGGTTGGTGGAATAAACTTCAGTTGTTTTCTCCAAAGGCAAACTTAGAAGGTGTTAATTTCTATCTAGATTTAGATGTAGTTATATTAGAAAACATAGATAAGTTTATAACATTTAGTGCAGAAGATGAATTTTCAATAACTAGAGATTTTAGTTATCCTACAAAAGGGTTTAATTCTAGTGTTATGAAATGGAATAATTCAGTAGAAACATCAAGAATATGGCATCCGTTTATAAAGGAGAAAAGTAGACTTATGGGGAAACAAGGTGACCAAGATGTAATTACAGAATTATTAACAGACATTATTGCAGATAAACCTAACTTAAAGGTAAAACCAAAACCATCAGTAAAACCTTATCCTGATGAATGGACATTTTCATACAAATGGCATGATAGAATCAATCCTAGATTCGACCGTGGTAAATGGGATTTTACCAGACTAGAAGGTGCTTCAATATCTGTATTTCATGGTAAACCAGACCCTCATGATTCTGAAGAAGATTGGGTAAAAAATAATTGGAAATAATTAACTAACCGGAGATAAAATGTGAACCACTACGAAAGAAAAGAAATGAATCAGAAAGAGTATGATAAAATTAAAGAAATGAATAATGTTGAAATACTAGAAGAAGTTAAAATACCAATACATTTAACTCACCAAACAGATGATTTCGGTAATGAGATTGGTTCTCAACAATATACATATCAGGTCACCCTAAAAATATCTATGTAAAAGTGAAAAAAATGCTTGACACGGCATTTCAGATGGTGTATACTCCATGCATGAACTATAAAAAAGACACACCAAATGAGAACCATTCTCAACAAATCACAAAAAATACACCAAATGAGAATCATTCTCAACAAAATAATTTAAATTATTTTACTTTTCCTATAAAAATCAATAGTTTAGGAGGGCAGAAAGTGCTTGACAAAGGTTGCTGGATGTCCTATAATAGTATTATATTATGAGAAATACAGAAAACACACAAAATCAGACACAAATCCTTGAATGGACTGGAACCACGATATTAATTCTTGGGACTGGTATCAATTCATTGGGATTTTATCCATTGGGACCTATACTATTAGGACTTGGGGGATTGATATGGATGACAGTTGGTATTATGTGGGGGAAAAATAGTCTTATTATTACTAATCTCACATTATCACTAGTTACCCTAATCGGTTTGATTATAACATTATTTTAACAAAGAGGAAACACTATGAAAAAAATACTATCAGACATTAAACGAGGACATAAAATTAACACTTTATTGAAAAACCATAGATGTGAGGGTATATCAGTTAATGTAATATTATATTGCATGAGATTAATTCAAACATCACAAGGGAGGACTTGTTAATGAATAACAATATGATAACATTTTTTAAAATAACATTTTTAATGATAGTTCCAGGTGCATTGATATTTGCACCAATAATTATCAGGAGTAAAAAATAATGCATTTAACAAAAACATTTGAAACATGGCCTGGAATAGACGGTTGGATGAAAAAGAAACCTTTAGGTATGAAATCACTAATGGGTCTAACATCAGAAAGATATTATTCTAAAGATATGATGATGAAAGAAATACAAATGAGAATATCACCTATGAGTGAGGGTTCGTTTGCAAAAGGTTTACCAATAGATATGTTGCATGATTTTAAAATACACTTCAAAGGTCAATTTAGAATTAGATATCGTGGTAAAACAGATTATAATAAAAGATATTTTAGAAGTCCTCATCATTGTCTTCAAAAATATGCAAAAAGTTTTGCAATTTATACAACAGATTCATTTAAATTTCAAGATTGGGAGGATTAATTATGAGTATGAATGATTACGCTATGAGTATAGCAGAAAAAATAATAGATGAAACATCTTTAAAAGTAATCGAAGGTGAAATAACTTTTGATGATACAGAAAAAATTTATATAGAAAAATTAACACATGAGGAAATCAATGCATTAGGTTTCTTAGGAATACATGATGAATTTGATTTTAGGGAGACAATTGAAAATGAATCATAACGGATATTTTGCAGTCAAATTAGATAAATCTTGGCAAGATATTATCAAGAAAAATGCAACAATGGAAGTTGTTCGAGGTGACCATATTACCATTGCATATAAACCTGAAGAAAGGGTTTTTGACAGACTAACTAAATTAGTTGGTAAAAGAGTTAATGCATATATTGATGAATTTAGAAAAAATGAAAACATTGAAGCATTTTGGGTGACCGATATGTTTTATGATTCTTATAGATTAACAGAAAACGAAAAAAGATTAGAAAGAGTTGATAATGGAGAAGCACATATAACAGTTTCACATAAGAAAGGATTAAAACCTAAAGAGGCAAATACCATGTTTACAAATCCTACTTACACAAGAACAGCAATAGGATATGTAGAAGGCACATTAGAGTGGATAGATTTTAAATAACAGGAGACAACATGATAACTGAAGAACAAAAATATGAACACACACATGAGAGAATTACACTTGCAATAGAACATACTAGAGAACAAGTTGAGTATATGATAGAATCATCAGGTCTTGATATTGACACCACAGATTTAAATCATCATTTTGAAGCATTAAAATCTAATATAGAAATAATGATGGAATCATAATGGAAGTATTACAAGAAATAACCGATTGGGGCGAAGATAAAGTATCTAACAATACTTATTTTGTAAAGAATAATATTAAACTTCATGCCTATATTAAAGAAGGCACAGATAAAATTATTAAATTTGCAAAACCTATATCGTTTTCCAAATCAAGAAGAAAGTTTAAAAAATTAAATATTGACAATTATGAGGTAAAACTATGATAAGAAAAAAACAGAAGTCAGATAAGATAGTTATTGACTTAACAGAACAAGATGGCAATGCTTTTTGTTTACTCAAATATGCAGATACATTATCGAAAAAAATGGATTTAGATAATGATAAAATCTATACGGAAATGACAAGTGGGGATTATGAAAATCTTGTCCAAGTATTCGACAGATACTTTGGTAGTTTTGTAATACTAGAAAGGTAATGAATTATATTTATTTTGCAATTCTGATTTATTTGATATGTAATTTACATAACATACATGATTGGATATGCGACAAGTTAAGTAATTTAAGTTTAATAATATTTAGGAGATAGACTATGATAACAAGAGAAGAAATAAGAACAGGTTTTGCAGAATGTGATACCGTAGATAAGAAAATAGAATTTTTAGAATTTCACACGGAACAAGAAAAAGATATTCCGGAATTATATGAGAATCTAATAGATGACCAAGGAAATAAATTATTCAATTTTCCTGGTTTATTAGAATCATGGATGTCACCTTCACCGATTGATTTTTTGACATTGAAGAACTTTGGATTAACCATGCGAGAATATACCATGAAGAAGATTACTAAAACAAGTAAAGATAAATCGACAGAAGAAATGATTGAAGATGTATCAATAGAAGTTCCTAATGTTAAGGAAGATGATGTATCTAGAATCGTAGGAGAAATGGAAAATGCCTAAGAAAGGATATGATGGTCCAACATGGGAAGAATTAGCAGAAGGTGGTCATTCACCTAAAATGATTGAGGCAACATTAGCAGAACATGGTTTCTATGATGATGAAGAAGAGGAGGAAAATGATGAAGTATAATGAAGATAAAATATTAAAAGAAATTGGTGAGTATATTGCCAATACATACGGAGAACATTATTCTACCGATGAACATGGTATGCAAGCCATGGATGTTTTTAGAAATTTAGACATTGACAAAGATTTCTGCCAGGCAAATGCAATTAAATATTTGATTCGTTATGGTAAGAAAATGGGAAAGAATCGTAAAGATTTAATAAAGGCGATTCATTATATTATATTATTATTATCAAGTGAGGACAAAAATGCCACATGAGTTTTTAAAATTTATTGAACAATTAGTTTTAATTAAAGCAAGCGTTTCAATATTAAAATCAGATGACCCAATTAAGATAGAAATTTTAGATTATATTGATACAGTTATTGCAGAATATAATGTGGAAATTGAAGAATTTGAAAGAAATATGGAATTAGAAATGAAAGATAGGAGTATACATTAATGAAAAATTTAATTATGATATTATTATTATTGGGAAGTTATCCTGTTTATTCGGATAATAAAACAATAACATTAGATGTTGATGGCAAAAAAGTCATCACAATAACAGTTGCAGAAGATGAACCTGTAACCGAAACTGAAACTGAGGAAGAACCTGATTGTGAGTAAGACTAGAAACTTTGTTCAAAAATGGTTAAAACGGTTTTGTAAAGCCACCGTTGAGGTGGATAGGAAAAAGAGAGATAAACGAGGATATGTCAAACATAAAAAAGATGAAAATAAAGCTTGACATATGCTTGAAAATGTCCTATAATATAAAGAATTACTATAAATGTAATAGTCATGTAGACTTTAAATGCACAATATAACAACAACGAGGAAATATTATGGCAAGAGCTAGACTAAGCAAAAAAGAAAAAGTGCTAAACTTACTATCTAAAGGACAACCAGTATTCTGGAGAACCCTAAGAAGTAGATTTGATTTAACATCACCTAGAGCAATGGTTGATACATTACGCTCAGAAGGACACATGATTTATATCAATGAAAACACAGGCACTAATGGTAACAACACTTCATATCGTATGGGAACACCATCTAAAGCGATTGTGGCTGCTGGTATCAAGAAACTTTATGGAACAGGTTTCGCTTACGGTTCTTAATTGAAACTAGGGGTGCCCTTAATTGGGCACCTCATTTTAACCTTGGGAGGAAAAAATGTATCATAAAGTAAGTTCAATGTGCGACAAAATTCGTGTAATTTATGATAAGTCAGAACAGTTAAGGATAGCAAAATACGGTCATCAGGATGATGAAACAAGTGGAGTATCATCACAGATAGAAATTGATACAATGATAAAAGACATACAACAAATGTGTAGAGAGATAGCAAATGACAAAGGAAAATATAATAAGTATCCAGCAAAAAAGAATGCTTAGAACATTCGCTATCGTATTGATTGGGTTGTCCTTACAAGGATGTTTGGCGACCAGGTCTCAAATCGGCGCCGGTTTAGGTGCAACAACAACGACAGTCGCTTGTGTTCAAATGGGTATTGACAATCCATATGTAATTGCAATGTGTACTTTAGGTGGTGCAATTGCAGGTGCAGAATATATGTATCAGTCAGACTATGATGTTCACTATGGCACTTTTGTAGACCACATGAATGTTGCAACAAGTGGTTCATCATATACAAATTGGCACAACAGAAAGACAGGTAATAGTGGTATAATAAAAACAACAAGTTTATACTATGATGGACCTTTTAAATGTGTTGATTATGATGTAACAGTTGATATAACAAATTCATGGCCAGTTATTGGTATGGGTAATGTAGACAGAAGAACAGAATTTGGAACGGCATGTCAAATGCCAGATGGTAGATGGTTAGAAAAACCATATAGAAATCCTTATACAGGAGAATGGGTGAGTGCAAATGAATAAAGATGAATATGGATTTATAGTATTTTGCAAATTGATTTTATTATCATGGGTATTTGTATGGGCAGGTGCAGTTGCAGATGAAGAATTTCACCCTAAAGTAAAACCAATAAAACAACAATATTGTTTTACAAAAATTATAATAACAACAAAAGGTGATACCGTAACCAAAGAAGAAAAATTAATCTGTGCAGACGGCAGAAAAAATTTTGATGAACCAGGTTATTGGGAATTGTTTTCAGAATTTTATTATCGTGATACAAATGCACCAAGTTATTGCAGGTATTATGATAGACCGAATCATGCTTTTAAAACACCAGGAAAAGCATGTCTTACAAAATCTGGTGATTGGGAGGTCCAATGATTAAAAATATAATAATATTTACTCTTGGATTCATTATTATTACTATGACTAGTCTTACGATTGAAGAAGTTGTAATACATCTTAGTGGCAGTATAAATAGTGTTATTGATAGAGTGATAGGAGTAATATAATGAAAAATTATATAATAGTTGTATTTGCATTAACATTAGGTGCATGTTCAACAACAAACAATCCAATGTATTCATTTAAAACTGAAAGCACGGATTTAGTAACAACAGTTCCAGGTTGGTTCATGGCAGATTATTCTAACATGAAACTATGTGGTAAAGATACTCAAGAAGGTATGTGTATATTTGGGGCAGGTACATCTGTATCGCCTGATTTAAACCTTGCGATTGAGAAGGCGAAGATGATTGCAAAATCTGAAATTGCTGATATGATAAAAGGCACAATGAACAAACAAAGTAAACAGTTCATTTCTGAAATCGGTAAAGATAAAGAAAAACATGTTATAACTGAAGTTGAAAGTGCCTTAGTTAATTCAATACAAGATACTCCAGTTCGTGGGTATGAAATCTTTAAACAAGATGTTACAATTACTAAAGATGGTAATTATCGTGCATATGTTGGATTAAGACTACCTATGGGTGAGTTAAATAAGATGTATAATTGGGATGCTATGAGTTCAAATGAAAGTAGTAATTTATAGTAAAAACAATTGTATATACTGTACTAAAGCCAAGACTATGTTAAATAGTCTTGGTGTAAAGTATGATGAAAAAAAATTAGAAGATTTTAAAACAGTAGATGATATGTTAGAAGATATAGGAAGAAAAGTTAAAACAATGCCACAAATAAAAATTGATGGTGAATTAATTGGTGGGTATCATCAGTTAGTTGAATATTTTGATGACCAAGGTCTAGTCAATTTCAAAGGAGAGAAAGTTGAGTAAGGATAAAGATAATATTATACAATTCCCCAATGGTGGAAAAATAAAACCATTTGATAATATGGTTGATGAACATTCTATTAAGAATGTAACAGTTGGTGAAGAAAGAGAACAACAAGAATTAGAATTAGTTGAAGCTTGTGTAGATGAGTGTGCTATATCATTAATAAAACATTTAGTAGATTATGGATGTGATATAAACAAAAAACATTTTTATGGTGATTTAGGATTTATCACAGAAATGATTAGAGCATTAGTTTATAGAGATTTGAATAGAAATCATATATCACAAGCATTGATAGATAAAATTATAACTATTCAATATAATGCTAATAATGAAGTGCAACCTATAATAAATTATAGTAAAGTTTTAGTTCCTAAGGATTTAAAAGAAAATATGTTAGGTAATGAAAATTCAGGTATTTCTTTTGAGGAATCCGAAGAAGATGAACAAGAAATAATTTTTGAACCAGATTTTGAATTTCCACCAGACCCAACAGATAATGAAAGTATATCAGATATTTCTGATTGGAAACCAACACAAGAACCGGAAGATGATAAATGATTTTAATTGATTTAAACCAAGTGTTGATATCTAATTATATGGCACAAACAAGAGGACAACAAGAACCTAATATAGATATGTTTAGACATATGGTGTTGAATAGTATTAGAGGATATAATTTAAAATTTAAACAGAAGTATGGCACACAAATATTATGTGCTGATTCAGCAAACCCTTGGCGTAGAGAATATTTTCCTAACTATAAACATCAAAGAAGACAAGGTAGAATTGAAACTAAAGAATCAACGGATAAATGGGATGACCTTTTTGATATTATTACAGTTGTAAAACAAGAGATTGCAGAAAACTTTCCTTACATGGTTTTATCGGTAGATAATGCAGAAGCAGATGATATTATTGCGATACTATGTAGAGAAGCAAATCATAATAAAGAAAATGTTATGATAGTATCTGGTGATAAAGATTTTATACAGTTGCACAAATATCCTAAAGTAAAACAATATAGTCCGATTCAAAAGAAATTTATTAAAGATGAAGACCCAATAAAATTTTTACATGAACAAATTATAAAAGGTGACCGTTCTGATGGCGTGCCTAATATTTTATCTGATGACAATGTTTTTGTAACAGGTGAAAAACAACAACCAATACATAAAAAAAGATTACAAGAGTGGGCAGAATTAGACAACATACCACTCGGTAGTATAACAAGATTAAATTATCAACGAAATAAAAAGTTGATTGATTTAGATGAGATTCCTCTAGCACTACAAGAGGATATTATAAATACTTACAGGTCATATCAAATACCCGATAGTTCTAAACTATTACAGTATTTTATAGACCATAAGTTGAAAACATTAATGAGTAATATAAATGACTTTTAAACATGAGGTGAAATTATGGTAGAAAGAAATCCAAATCTAATATCTCCTGCGGCTATGACTTCCATGGCTCAAGGTGGAACAGGCAAACCGTTATTTAGTGAGGTGTTCACTAAAGTAAATAACGCTAAAGTAAAATCAAAAAAAATAGAAATCTTAAAAGAGAATGATACACCAGGATTAAGAAGAATCTTGAAAGGTGCATTTGACCCTAAAATTGTATGGGATTTACCAAAAGGTACACCTCCATATATGGCGAATGAAGCTCCTGCAGGAACAGAACATACTGGACTTGAATCTGAATCTAATAAACTATGGCATTTTGTAGTTGGTGGTGATAATACATTATCTAAAACAAGAAAAGAAACTCTATTCGTTCAAATACTAGAAGGTCTTCATAAAGATGAAGCTGTAGTATTGGTTGGAATAAAAGATAAGAAGTTGCATAACATGTATAAAGGACTAACAGCATCCGTTGTAAAATCCGCTTTTAATTGGAATGATAATTATATTGATGTCAATAAAATAAAGTAAAAAGTGCTTGACAAATCGTGTGAGGTCCTGTATAATGGACCTATTATATTATGAACATAAAAGAAATAGTACAAATACCTTATACAATGAATCCTCGATTCAAACCTGTGGCAGATGTTGTCATGAAGGAATATACCGATGATTTATATAATGAGAGAAACTTTGAATTTCAAACTCTAGCAGATGAAATGTGTTTTGAATCTTATATTGCAATACAAGAATGTTTAGTTGAAAAAACATCTAGAGCAATGCAATTGACAGATGAACCTTTTTATTCAATTATAGAAATGGGTTTAGAAATACCTGATGATATTATCATAATGCATAAAGGTAAAGTTGAGGCAGGTTTTGTTGCAATGGCGAGTGGTTGGAATCCTGGCAAAGTGCAAGGTCTAACACTAGAAGATGTTCATGAATCAGTTGCTGATAGTGAAATGTTAAGAAAGGCAAGTGATGGTATCTGGCGTGCTATGACAAGTGGTTCATCTTATGAAAGATATACATGGGGCATATCACCACTAGGAAGTTTAAGTAATCATCCAAGTAGACATAGACCGAATTTCAATAAAATAGATGATTTATATTTTAGAGTTGAACACGAAAGAACATTAACAGTTGATAAAGATACAGCAGCTTTCTTTATTGATGTAGAAGTACATCCTCTATCTTCCATATTTTATTTAAAACATGAATACAAAGATTTAATTAAAGATTCTATTAATAGTATGACAGATAATGTCTTACAATATAAAAACCTAGTTAAGGTTAAGGAGTTGATAAATGAGAGCAATTAAAAAAATACCTTATAAATTTGTCCATGTATATTGGATTGATATTCAGTCTGATAGTTCATGGAGAAGTATTGAAGATGTAAAATCAGATGATTTACCTAGATGTTTAAGCACAGGTTTTTTAGTAAGTGATAATGATGATGAAGATATGATTAGACTTGTATCAGATTTTAATTTTAAAGAGGATGGTAGTATTGATGAATGTGGAAATTCTACAATCATACCAAAATGTGTAGTTCAGGAAGTAAAAGAAGTTAGTTAAATATGGAGATTATATTATGAGCAAAGAGATAGACCAATTTTTGAAAAAACAATTAATAGACACACCTAAGTTTCTTAAAAATTACTTAAAAACGGATATTGAAAAAACAAAAGAACAAAAGTATTACAAATCACCAGTCATAACATACTATACTGGTAATTGGGGTAAAGATTTAGAAGACAATCTAACACCTACTCAAAGAAACAAATTAAGAAAAGAAATGTTAAAATTAAATACTAAGTTAGTATTTCTTTCTAGAAAATTACCTAACAATGTTGGTGGGTATGACTATGTTGCTTATGTAAAATGATTAGCAGAATAATTAATATATTTTATCAGATAATCGCTGGTGCATTTTATACACTAGTCATATATTATATCGGTACATTTAATCCGAATCAATATATATTAAGAGATTTTCCTGAACCTAGTTTTCAATATACAAACAAGGAAGAATATGTTGATAGATTAAATCAATGTGTAAACAAAATAGAATCAACAATAACAAGAAACAATTACATACCTAGAAATATGATTATTGCACAATCAGTTTTAGAAACAGGTTGGGGCGAATCAGACTTAGCAAAAGATTCAAACAATCTATTTGGTATAAAGGCATTTTCAAACAAAGTACCTCACAGACATGCAAAAGAAAACACGGATGTCATGTATAGAGTATTTTTAAATAAATGTGATTCGGTAAAAGAATACTACCGTTTATTAAATGAACATCAAGCATATTATAAGTTTAGAAGATATAGAACACAGACATTATTAAATGATGAACAGATGAATCCTAAAGTTGCAGTTCAAACTATGACCAGATATAGTGAAACACCTGATTATGCAAATAGAGTTATACGAATAATTAAAGAGTTAGAATCATTATAAATATAAGTATGTTTTTAACTTACTTAATATTAATTAGTGGTATAGCACTATCTATTATAGCCGCAGGTTATAGTATAATAGGATTAGCAGCTTTATTTGCAGGCGCCACAACAGCAATATATGCTATGGGTGGTGCATTAGAAGTTGCAAAACTTGTTATAGCAAGTTGGTTGTATAATAATTGGAAGAATCCATTATTACCAAAATCAATTAAATATTATTTAACAAGTGCAGTTGTAGTTTTAATTTTTATAACTTCGGTAGGTATTTTTGGATTCTTATCAAAGGCACATTTAGACCAAGTTGTGCCAGAAAGTAATAATGCATTACAAGTACAAATATTAGATGAACAAATAGAACAACGACAAAAAACAATAGACCGTTCACAAAAACAATTAACAAGAATGGACGATTTAATTGAAACTCAATCAGAAGAATCAAGTTGGTTTAGTAGTAGTTCACAAAGAGCAATAACAGAAAGAAATAATCAAAAACAAGAAAGAATATCATTAGAAGAAACGATAGAAGAAAGTTTAAATAAGATTAATGAATTATCAGATAAAAAGGCAGGTATAAGAACAGAACAATTAAAGATAGAGGCAGATTTAGGTCCTATCAAATATGTTGCAGAATTTATATATGGTGATGAAGCAGTAAATCACTTTGACAAGGCAGTAAGAATCATTATTATAATATTGATATTTGTATTTGACCCTGTTGCAGTATTAATGTTAATATCAGCAAACATATCTTTTAAAGAAAGAAGAATGTTAATCGGAGAAACCGTTGAAGAATTAGAGGACAATAGTGAAGATATTAAAAACCTAGTACAGAATAAGAAAGATAAATTAGTTAAAGAATTAGTTGAAATAATTACAGCAAATAAAAAAGATTGGAAAAAAGATAGGGATTATAAAGAATTTATGGAATCCCTTACTGATGAGGAAAGAGCAATATTAAGTCCAGATGAGATTAAATTGAAGTTGAATCAAATACATACATGGTCAGATAGTGATGATAAATACAAAAATAATGTGTAAAAATAGCTTGACAAATGATATAAACTCCTGTATAATGGTATTATGAATATATTTGCATTAGATAAAAGTCCAGAAGTATCTGCTGAAATGGCATGTGATAAACATGTAGTCAAAATGATACTAGAATCAGCACAGATGTTATGTGCAGTACAGAGAGTACAAGATGGTGTCATGTATCATGGCAAGTCAGCGAATGGTCGTAAAATTAAAAGATGGCGTCATCCTGATACTATGATGGAACAGACATTGTACAAAGCAGGGTGGATTAATCATCCATCAACCCAATGGGTTATGAAAAGTGCATACAATTATAACTGGTTGTATAGACACTTCATTGCTCTTAACGAAGAATTTAAGAAGAGGTTTAAAGGTGTAGACCATACTTCAGTTGTAAAACTAAAAGAAGTATTGAGAAACCCACCTAAAAATTCTCCTCTTAATGTAGTCGGCACTTTACCTACACCTGCTATGCCAGATGAATGTAAAGTACCAGGTGATGTGGTAGGAAGTTATCGCAAATATTATATAATGAAAAAGCGAGATTTTGCTACATGGAAAGAACCTTCAAAAGTTCCCGAGTGGTATAGTCAAGCAATAGGAGAATCAATATGATTGAAAAAATGCAAGAAATATGTGATGATTTACCTGATATCGTTAAAGCAGTACTTTTTGTATCTGCTATAGCAATATTTTGGGATTTCATATTATAGGAGTAAATAATGAGTATAAAAGGAACTAAGACAGAACAAAATTTAAAAGACGCTTTTGCTGGTGAATCACAAGCGAATCGTAGATATTTATATTTTGCAGCTAAGGCTGATGTCGAAGGACAAAATGATGTGGCACAAGTATTCCGTTCAACAGCAGAAGGTGAAACTGGACATGCACATGGACATATGGAATATTTAGAAAAAGACTGTGGTGACCCAGCGACAGGAGAACCTATAGGAGATAGTAGATTAAATCTACAAGCTGCAATCATCGGTGAAACCCATGAGTATACAGATATGTATCCTGGAATGGCAAAGACTGCTCGTGATGAAGGTTTTGATGAAGTTGCAGATTGGTTTGAAACCCTTGCAAAGGCAGAAAGAAGTCATGCGAATCGTTTCACTAAAGCGTTAGAGAACATGCAATAATGCCTACATACACCTTTCACAATATATCAACAGGAGTAGTTGAAGAAAAGATGATGAAAATTTCAGAAATGGAAAACTACTTAGTTGATAATCCTGATGTAGAACAAGTTCACACAGGTATAAATATAGTTGCAGGTGTCGGTGGAATAAAAAGTGATTCTGGTTGGAAAGATAATCTATCCAGAATCGCAGACGCCCACCCTAATTCATCACTTGCAGATAGATATGGTAATAAATCTATTAAAGAGATTAAGACCAAACAGGTGGTTAAAAAACACCAAGAGAGAGCAAAGAGGAACAAGTAATGTCAGATATACCAGATTATATGCGAGGTTTTGACTTAGACCAAGATTTTGGTTTTACACCAGTCAATCAAAAACCAGTAGAAGAAAAAGTGGTAGTAGGCGAGAACAAAGAAACAAATATAGAATTGTCTAAAGTGAAATCAGATGTTCAGACTATTAAAAGTATGATGAATGAAATTATGCAGATAGTTGCTGAAAAAGATACGGTGACAAAAGAGATATCTAATGAAGAAACAGTTAAAAGATTTAAAGAGGTAGAAAAAGTAATTTTACCTTTCTTATATAATCTTGCAAAAAGTGAAGAAGATTATATTTATTGGCCAAATAGAGGACCTATTATTAAGGCACAAATTGAAAAAATTTTAAAATTGACAAGAGGTTAATACTAATGAGTAAATCAGCAATCCCATCAGCACCACCTGTAAAGAAAACAGGAAGTGGTAAAGTAGTTAAGATGACAAAAAATTCAAGTCATGGAACTTATCGTTGTAAAAGAAAACCAAATTCTAAAAGGTGTAAATAATGGAAACAATTAAATATTATTGGGATGTATTAAGATTTGCAGTTGCATTTATTGGATTTATAAGTCTAATAATGATAACAGGATGGATGATAGGAACATTTTTAGCTACATGCTGTAAAACGATTTGAAAACTATATTATGAAAAGCATAGTCAGGTTGCTGACTTAAATCAACAATGGTGGACCGCTTTTCACCTAAAACAATAACGAGGTAAACAATGGAAAATAGTATAATAGAGATATCATATTCTCTAGACACATTATACTTTTTAGTTATGGGTGCTTTTGTCATGTGGATGGCCGCTGGATTCACAATGTTGGAATCTGGTCTTGTCAGAGCTAAAAACACGACAGAAATCTTAACTAAAAATATAGCACTATATTCTATATCATGCATTATGTTCATGGTAGTAGGATATAATCTTATGTACCCAAGTGTTGGTACAGGTGTAATACCTGAATTAGCATTTCTATTAGGTGCAGACAATACAACAGAAGAAGTTTTAAATAGTGGAGGCGATATTTATTATTCAAGTATGGCTGACCACTTCTTTCAAGTTGTATTTGTAGCAACAGCATGTTCGATTATATCGGGTGCAGTTGCAGAACGAATGAAACTATGGCCATTCCTACTATTTTGTGTAGTGATGACAAGTTTCATTTATCCAGTACAAGGATATTGGAAATGGGGTGGTGGATTTCTAGACCAAGCAGGATTTTTAGATTTTGCAGGTTCAGGAGTTGTTCACTTATGTGGTGCGACAGCAGCTCTTGCTGGTGTTTTAATATTAGGCGCTCGTAAAGGTAAATATGTAGACGGCAAAGTTGTTGCTATGCCAGGTGCAAACTTACCACTTGCAACATTAGGTACTTTTATATTATGGTTAGGGTGGTTTGGATTCAATGGTGGTTCTGAATTAATAGTATCGAATGTAGTTGAAGCAAATGCTGTATCAATGATATTTGTAAACACAAACTTAGCTGCGGCTGGTGGTGTTATGGGTGCATTGATATTATCAAAAGTAATGTTTGGAAAGTCAGACTTAACAATGGCACTTAATGGTGCAATTGCAGGTCTAGTTTCAATAACAGCAGAACCTTTAGCGCCAACACCAGGACTTGCATTATTAATTGGTGCAGTAGGTGGAGTAATTGTAGTATACTCAATTATAACTTTAGATAGACTGAAGTTAGATGACCCGGTCGGTGCTATATCAGCACACGGAACGGCAGGTATATGGGGATTACTTGCAGTAGTATTTACTACTGGAACACTATCAGCACAATTATATGGAATAGTTATGATATTCTTATGGACTTTTATTGTAAGTGCATTATTTTGGTATATCATAAAAATAACATTTGGATTGAAAGTATCTGAAGAAGATGAAGATTTAGGAGTTGATATCTCCGAATGTGGACTGGATGCTTATCCAGAATTTACAAAATCATCTTCAACAGGACCTTCAGTATATCCAAAATAACAAGGAGTTAAAATGAAAAAAATATTAATGGTATTGTTACTACTAGGTAGTTTACCATCACATGCTTCACCAGTTAGTTATAACATAGGTTATATGTCAGACTATTGGTATAGAGGTGTATTTCAATCTGAATCAGCAGTAAGTTTTGGTGCAGATATAGATACAAAAAGTTCCTATGCAGGAATATGGATGGCAGATGTAGACCAAGGTATTGAAATGGATGTTTATTTAGGAACAACATTTAAAATATTAGGTTTTGATTCTTATGCCGGTGTAACAGGATATTATTATAGTGATAATTTTGATTCCGATTATGAAGAATTTAACACAGGACTTTCTTATGGTGGTATATCATATGACTATTCTGTGGGAAATTATAAAACAGCAACAGAACAAGATTATTCATGGGCAGAAGTTACGGCAAATTTAACAGACAACCTATCATTCAGTTATGGTGAATGGGGTAAAGACTTAAAAGGAAGTGTAACTAAAGTCAATTATAATAGAACAATTAGTGATATAGATGTTGGATTAGAAGTCGGTAAAAACGATTCAGATTCAACAGGAACAGCTAAATATGTAGACACAACATATGCTACATTTAGTTTAGGTATATCATTCTAATAAATATTAGTATGCCAACCAGCCTTGACATTTAGGGTTGGTTGGTATATAATAAGTGAATATAATATATAAATAGAGAACAGATATGAAATTTATACATACAGACATAGACAAAAAGATTCTACCTCAAACAAAAGGTAAGAAGATAAACGGTCACAGATTTTACGAAATAGATGGAACACATTATCCATCTGTTACTTCAGTATTGAGCATGAGAAAGTCCGAAGGACTAACTAAATGGCGTGAATCAATTGGCGAAGATGTTGCTAATTGGGAAATGCGAAGATGTGCAAATAGAGGTAAATCTCTACACACATTAGTAGAACAATACATGAAGAACGAAACACCATCCATAAGGGATGTCCTACCATTAGGGTTATTTAAATTAATGAAACCCTATCTAGACCAAATTAATAAC
>Ga0181418_1000207_pt1 | contig 19176 bp, 18 predicted proteins | sample 41SPOviralmetaG_FD_130143 | JGI IMG/M metagenome (GOLD analysis project Ga0181418, IMG submission 130143) | Marine viral communities from the oligotrophic San Pedro Time Series (SPOT) site, San Pedro Channel, CA, USA - 41 SPOT_SRF_2013-03-13 | ecosystem: Environmental > Aquatic > Marine > Strait...
GGATAGTCTGACTCATCCTTTTTTGGTTGCTTAGTCATTTTAGGAGCAGGTTTGCGTCCATTAAGTTTCTTTTTCTCACGCACTAACTTCTTTTGGATTTTGTCAAAGATATCATCAGGTATCAAATCAGGTTTGGATACATCTGGTAGTTTCTCGGCTATTTTGTTTTCTTCTGCTTCATAGTGATCTTGGACTTCAGGTGGGCAGTCTTCAAGTTCTACAAGTTTAGTCGAGTCAATATCAGTCTGATACTCACGCGGTTCAGGTGATTTTTCCATCGTATATTGTAAGGCATCAGGTAATTTGCTGTAATCCATATATATCTAATATAGAGATTTATCTGGAATGGAAAAAAAAGGTCAAATTATGAGTATTTTATTGTATTTTATTGGATTTTGATGAGATTACGCATAGGTTATTTATATTCTTCTCTACATTTTTTGGCGGATATGGAGCACGACCACGCTTTGACCAGTAAGGGCGGTGGCATATGACTCGTCTATGTAGCAGAAGGCGATATCCAGCGATGATACCTTGAATTCATACGCGTTATTCAGGTCTAAGTAAGCGATTTCATTTGGTTCGTAGTAAAGGCGTCCAGTAGATGCTTGACCATCAAACATCGGTTGGTGAGCGATGATAGTGGATGGCCCGCCCTTGAAGGCATTTGTGGAAGACTGACTGAGACCACCGATCTTGATAAACAAGGACTTTGAACCATAAAGGGACGGCACGGCATCACTAGAAAATTTAACACCGAAGGCACTTGCTCCAGATCCCACTTCTGTAAACACCGACACTGGCGAGCTATTGAAACCAAGTTTAGCACCGACATCACCAAGGACATCTATTTCATCATATGGAGAGTCTTCTTCATCGTCTACAAATATTAGATTTTGAAACAACGAATCACCAGTTGTGCCTTTACCCAGTCGTCTAAAATCACCGCTTGTGGGGGTTCGCATATAAGTAAGTTTAGCAGAGACGGCTCCATTAAGATCATTCCACGGCCGTAGTTCGATGTCTTGACCACGATATTCACTAGCAAGGTCTCCTTGCTCACCCCACCATCCAGGGGCGGAATCTTGTAGTGGATCTTGAATCGCATATCCCTTGCCACCATTGACTTTACGATTTGGAGTATAATCGGTGATCTTCAAATTCACAGGGCCATTTAGGGCGGGGGTGGTCTTCATCGCAAGCACAGGGACTAATGACCATTGACACTGATTGATGGGTGCGAGATTCTGCTCTTTGGTGTAAGATGCGTCATACTGATACAACAACTTTTTATCACCACGATCATCAACCAGTTCAATCTTAACTTGCTGTCCATTACAAGTAAACAAGGCAAATTCAATATTCAAAGAGTTCGCAACCAAGTTATACGCGTTGGCAAAGTCTGTGATGTTGGCGTTCTGCCAGTATTCTACTTCGTGGAAAAAGGTTTCATTGACACTTGTGCCAGCGTCATAGGCAGGGTCGCTATTACTACGAACATCTAACAAACGCAAAGTGCCGTTGGGTAATCTAGTCAGTTGAATGTCAGCATAGACTTCTTGCTGTCTAGTATCCACACCACGAACGGCATTGAAATAAGTGGGAGCAAACATCCCTTTCGCTTCATAGTCATCTGCCGAGACTGGGGAAGCATTCACACGCGTGAGACCGACGATAAACTCTTGACCAGTCCCCAGAGCACCACGAAGATCTATTTTCAGTTGTCCATCCATCAAGGAGATTGGATAATCAGTAGCAATCATACTACAATATTCACCACGACCAGCAACATTGTGTCCTTCCACTAAGAATACACCTTCAGTAGAACCAGTGCCACCAGTATATGACCATCCAAGATCTGGGATAGATCCACCAGGGTATGCCAGACGGAAAGACGCATCATCACCAGTTGGGCCAAAAAAGTTAGAATCATAGACTTGAAGTGGGCCAGGGACATTCGACGCAGTGGCTTCATCTTGATCGTAAGTGATATCAAACCCTTGCCATTCATTTGTCGTGCCGTCGCGTTTTGCCGAAACACTTACCATCCCATCCAGATTTGGATGCCATATTTGGTTATTCATTACCTTTTGAAGACGAGCCGATAATTCTTCAGGACTTTCTTTTTGGATGCTAGAGAATTCAAATTCCATTGGATAAGCAGATGAAGTATCCATATTGGTTGCGGTGGATGGCAACACTTCACCGAAATATTGATATCCTTTTGCGTCTCCCACAACCAACTGACCATCTAGCTCTATCTTGGATGAATGAAGACCCACTTGAGCATTCTTTGGGATTGTCAATGTGCTTGACAAGTCATTTCTAAACGAATATGCTTCAAAGATACTACTGGTGGTAGCATCGCCATTCTCTTCACCCTTGTTAGCACATATTACTAGCGACATATTATAACTATTCACTATATATAATTTTTATCTAAAGAAAAACATAATAAAGTGATGCCGAAAGAGAGAACGCGGACAAAGATTGTCAAAGGAAACGATCCCACTAAACCAAGTTATTCAAGGTTTACAGATATCGTGATACCCAAACAAAGCGACAAGATCATACGACCAGAGTCCATCTTTGATGGTTATAAAAAGAAAGGTAAAGACACTAGAAAGAAATTGCGAAATGGAAAGAAATATTAGATCATATCCCATTCCTTATCACTAAACGCTTCAGAAAACTCACATCGTAGCTTTCTATCGTTGCCATTCTGTGCTACTAGTTGTGTGCGTGCCCATTGTTTCAACCACGCGTTTTGCTTCATCATACTTTGATACTTGCTCTTATGGATGTCGTGAACCTTTTTCATTTGCTTATACTCTGTTTTATATCCATCGCGTTCAAACTCCACTTTCAAAAGATCATCCTTGAGTTCATCACACATCTCTGTGTATTCGTTTAGATCTTGAATCAATACTTCACGATCTACGCTTTGCTCATCTTCCTTAATCATCTCTCCCATAATATTCATAAGGTCTCCCAAGACATCTTTACCCTTTCTATCTCTATTCAAGATATTTTGTAGATTGCGTCGTGCTGAAGCACTATCCATCCCATATCCTTTATCTGACATATATCCCATAATCCAATGATTCCTTTCATCCTTATCCATCTTATACTTACTTATAAAGAAGAGACTACCTTTTAAATGCTTTCAGTTATAAAGGTTCTATAGAAATATATTCTATAGAATAGTTTTATAGAATAGTTTTAGTAAATAGTAGTGTAAATAGTAGTGTAAATAGTAGTGTCTTCTCTATGTGTTAAGAAATGGGTGAATCATTTATTTCTTTGTTTTCATCAGTTAGCCGAGCATAAACATCATCTGCTTCTCTCTTGACCCCAAACAGCCCTTTTCTATAAAACGCATAGAGACTAAGTTCAGCCTTGACTACCCCGAAGGTTACCACAGAATGTCTTTGGATTTCATCCAACTTGATTTGTAGTCGTATGTGAATTAAAACATCATCTGGCAAAGGCAATGTCTTAACAACAAGTAAAGATCTATATACGGATGCTCTATGTTTCTCTTGTAAAGCATCATTTAACCATTTTTGATACCATATGTGAGACATCCAAGATAGACTGAGTTAGAATAAAATCTCTGGATTTAAACTTCTAAGGCATTTGTTGTGATTGTTGTGATTGTTGTGATTGTTGTGATTGTGTTGATATAACCGAATCTGTTGAATCTCTGGGTGCTTGTCCCACTGGGGGTGCTGGTGCTGGTGCTGGCCGTGTCATATCTGGTGCTGGTGCTGGTGTTGTTGTATCTTTCTTTTTCTTGTCCTTCTCTGGATCTTCTGGATCTGGTGGTGGCTTACGCTCACACATACATATATTACAATTGTCGGTCAAACCCAATCGACACTTGATATAACATCTGGATGACAAGATAATCGTCAATAAACCACCGACACTTGCTAAAATAATCGCCCCACTACCTGCTAGATCACTGAGAGAATAATCATCCATATTGCCGAAGCTCATCTTAACCGATTGTTATAATATTATAACTTTGATTTTTTTTCTAGAATAGAATTTATATATAGATATTGATTATAACAGCGATGAGTTCATATTGGAAAACCGATGATATCGTGCGTATTGGTGAAACTGAAGTCTCTGTCCCATCTGAAAATGGATTGTCTTATAGCCCTGGCCAGAAAATCTCCCTATTTGTCCCCCCGTCTGTGAAATTTCTTAGTGGTAAGGATAGTTATTTGGAGTTTGATGTCAAGATTTCTCTGCCAGCGGGACTCCCGCCGACACGACTACAGCTGGATGAAATGGGTGCTAGTTGTCTGTTTGAAAATATTCGTGTCTATGATGGCACACGCGGTAATCTTTTGGAAGAAGTCCAAGATTACAACACAGCGGTCGCCGTTGATTACTCTTACAACGCAGATGATTCTCTCCGCTCTGTAAGAGCTCTTCAAGAGTGTGCCACCACTTATGATCCGCGTAGTCAAGGCACAAAAGGTGGCACCTGCTCGCGTAAATCAAACCTTAACACCAATCCGTGGTTTCGCCCTGCTGTTGATGGCACTACCACTTGGTCAAATGCTGATTTCCTTACGGCTAAGTGTTGTGTCCCCCTTCACCTTGGATGCTTTCAAGATAAGATCTTTCCGTGTATGATGACATCTGGTCTCTACCTTGAATTTGACCTTGCTCCTGCTGAGCGTGTCATCAAGCAGTTAGATAGTGTCTCTGCCTTCACACGACTGAATCTCAACCCAGTCTTCCAAGGCAGAAACGACACTGGAGACCCTTTCGCGGCTGATGGGGCAAATCGTAATACCATCTTTCTCAAGACTCTCAACTCTGTCAATGATATCCAGTCTTGTCCATTTGTGGTGGGTGAAACCATAAAGTTCGCAAACATCACCACTGGGGCGGTCTATGATGAGATCGTCGCTGACCCTGGTAGTGGTGGTGATGCCACGATGATCATTGGATCTATTGCTGAAGATAGCAACTTAGTGAAAATTACCCTTGTCAATAATGTCGCTAACCCCGTTGGGAAGACGCCCATCACATCTGGTGCTTTCTGCCTTGTCTCTACATCTGTCTCCAAACAAGCGTCGGTATATGGAGCATCGTATCAAGTCAGCAACTTTAATCTCGTCTGCCACCAGATCGATCTTGACCCATCGTATGAGCAAGGAATGATTGCTAAGGCACGCGAAGGCAAGGCCATAGAGTTTGATATTTACTCCAAAACTTGCTACAAACATTCTATCCTTGCGTCTGAAAAGCAAGTCACCTTCCAAGTATTTGCTCAAAACTCACGAGCACAGAGTATGGTTATTGTTCCTACGGATGCCACCATCTACAACTCTAAGTCTCTCATCGCTGGTCAAGGAACTTATGAAATTGTCAAGGGTAGTTCAACTCAAGATTTGAAGCGTGCTAGTCATCGGTCTGGATACACTGGTATCAACGATGGACTCACATCATCGCAGTATGTGGTGGATGGTCGTCTTGTTCCGTCTCGCCCTGTTTTGACGACAAAGATTGCCACCAAAAACTCTATCGACGCGTTCCATTGTTTTGAACTTGAAAAGAGTCTCAGTAATGCTGGAATAGATCCACTGAGTTTTGTAGAATTCGCAGACAACTTTTGTATGGGTCGTGCCTTCGGTCTACAGAATGGAGCAATGGATATGCGTGGCAAAGACCTTGCCGTCCAGTTGAAATACGAATCTCCTGTTACGGCTCCAGAAAAGCCTAAGATGTTTAAAACCTTTGTCTATCACATCCGCCGTCTTGTGATTCGCAATGGAGCCGTCAGCGTAGAGCAGTAATTTTTTGTTATTTTTCATTTTATAACTATTATAACAAGTATATTATAATACAATGAGCGGAGCAACTTCACGATACTTGGAGATACGGCCAAATAACATCCCCAGTGATGGAAAGATCTCTTTCAAAAACGGAATGCCAATGTTGTCCTTTACGATTGCTAGCCAGAATGGATTACTTGATCCATCTACGATACGGATTGTCGGCAACCTGCGTGTCTTTCGTGATAATTTAGATCCACCCACGCCCCAGACCAACGCCGACAACCCTAAGATTACTATGGATAATCGCTTGGGTGTCTTTGCCTTGTGGGAGCAATTGACGATTCGTCATTCAAAATCTAAGATGGTCTGTGAACAGATTCGTCATTATAATCGCTATATGTCATCCTACCTTGGAACCAGTTCATCCACTCAAGATTTGGTGGGTCATCTGGGTGAAACCGCCCTGTGTATGCCTAACCCCAAAGCCTTTGTTGATAGTGTCATAGACAACAACACGCGTGGTGAAACTCAGCGTAATGCGTCTTTCTCGTGCCATCTGCCGTCTGGATTTTTGTCTGGTGGCAACCACATCAACCTTATGGAGACATCGTTCGGTGGTTTAGAGATTGAGATTATGCTTGCTCCTGATAGCAATGTGCTTTTCTCTGAAACCGAAGTTGTCGCTGGAATGGAAGAAGCACACTACCAGTTATCTAACCTGAAACTCACTTGTGAAGTCGGTGATATTAGACCTGAAGATATGGCAGTAATGTCAGCACAGACCACTGGATCAATGGAGTATAATACTATCACTGGTCTCTACACATCGATCAACACCAACAACGCCCAGATTCAGTATGATGTCGCCCTTCGCCAACTCCAGTCTGCTTTCTTAACATTTTGTCCGTCCAACCATATCAACACCTTAGCACAGAATGGTCTCGCAACCACTTACCCCGCAAAGAATGGTAATACACTCGGTCATTTCACTCGTGTTCAGTTTCTACGCGGTGGTCAAAAGTATCCTGCTGATTTTGATTATGTCACCAATAAATCCTTTGACGCCAAAGTCACCACCGCCGACTCTCAACTCGCTCGTCTCCAACTTGAAGCCATTATCCCTGAATATCAACTGGATCGCACATCTGCTGGCCCTGTGAATCTTAACAGAGAGTATAGTCTTACTGGCACTGGCACAGATGCTACTTCATACAAAGTCCAGCCAGATGGTGGTCCGCTGTTTGCTATCGGTGTAAGATATTCTCAGTTTGGATCTGGACAAGATTTCAGTCGTGAGCAGTTTGGTGTGTCGCTTGAATCAGATTTATCTGGTGATGACCCCCAGTCGGTCTTTCTCTTTTTGAAGGCAAAAGCAACCCTGATGTATTCTCCTACTGGAGTTCAAGTTATATCATAATTATTATCTATATGTTAAGATTTTTAAAATTGTTTTCTATATCAAATTATACTAACGGCATTAGTATAACTATGGACGGCGTATCTCAAACCCAGACTGATGTGAACCCTAGTGCGACTGCTCAAAAGACGATTAGTGGTGGAGTCCCGAATTTCATCCGCCTTGATAGTATCCCTGTCAATTACATACAGCAAGTGGAGACCGACCTGCTTGAACCTGTGGTATTTAACGATCCATCCGTCGGTGATGGCTTCTGTAGATTTACCCTACAGAATAAAGGGTTTCTACACTCATCGTCAAAACTCTTTTTGAGTCTTGTGCCCCCTGCTGGCAACGCTAGTGCTATCCCCCCACTGAGTGTTGGTATTGGTGCTGTTATCAAGAAGGCGGTATTGAAGGTCGGCAACCAGAATCTTAATGAGATTAGCGAATGGCAAAATCTCCACGCAGTCAAGTCATCCTTGATTGCCAATGAACTAAACAAAGAGCGTGAGCAGTATCTTACTGGTCGTGGTGTGTCTCATCGTTTCAAGTATGATGCCACTGGCACGAAGGCTGGCCGTCAAGCAAAGCATATCGTCGTGGATAATGGTGTGGAAGTCGGTGGGGCTGGAAATTTAGAAGCGTTGGATTGTTTGAATATGGATGGGACTTCCCCCACGACTCTCACTGAGTCTCCATCATATGCGGTAGATCTTTCTGATCTTTTCCCTTTCTTGAAGACGCATCAGCTACCGCTGTATATGATTGATCAACCCATCAATATTGAACTGACTTTCGCACCGCAATCCAAATTTCGTGCGGTTGTGGATAGTGCTGGTGCTGACGCTAATTCCAACTACTCCATCGATCGCAATGAAGTCAAGTTTTGTGCCGATTATATCTTCTATGGAGCTGGCGATGAAATGGAGCAATACAAACAAGCGAATCAAGATATGACTTTCTCATTTGTGGATTACCGACTCAACTCGGCATCTCTGCCAACTATGACTGGTGCTGGTGGCACTCCCATCGTCCGTAATCTGGGTATGGCGAATCGTATGGTCACACGCGTGATTACTTGTTTCTCTGCCGAAGACGGCGACCCTGACAATCTCTTGGGTGGATACGCCAGTTTTGCTCCATTAAAAACGGCCGTTGTTGCTGGCCCACCTGTCACTGGTGGTATTGTCGGCCCTTTCAAATACAACTTACGCTACAATGATCGCTTTGAGTTTGCCAGCGATGTTGATAATTCAGCACGACTCTTTAGTCTCTTGACGGATGCTGAATCTGTGCCGTTTATCACACGAGAAGAATTTTCTCACGAAGGGTCTGTGTTATCTACAACAGAGACTTACCTTGGCCGTGCTATCGGTGGCAATGGCGAGACTGGTCTTGCTGGTGGTTTCTTCTATAACAGCACGCGTCTCACTGGTGGCCGTGTGGGTCATCGTGGCATCGAACTTCACATCACTGGACAAATGCCAGCAAAGGCTAAAATCCTGAAGTCCTACTGCGAATACCTACGCGTTGCTCGTCTTCGCAATGGAAATTTTGAGATTTTCAACGCCTAAATAAATTCATAACATATTGTATAGATGAGTGGTATAACATTCAACAAGAGAGAAGTTCAAAGATACAAAGCAGACAGCAAATATGGTAAAATCGGTGAATTGAAAACCCCTGAGATACGACGAATGATACGAGCACACAACAAGTTGATGGATATCAACATACCACCGAAATCATCTCGTGCCTACATAATGAAACTCATCAAAGATAATGGATATACCATAGATCACAAGAAGGCACAATTGACACCGAGTAAGACACTCAAGAAACCAAAGACACGAAAGACAATTACTTTAGAAACTGCGAATAAAATGTTTCCACGAAAATAATATATCATAACATATAGTTAAGATAAGATGGCATACGGATCAACATCAGCACCACCACCACAGAAAAAGAAACCAGTTCAAAAGAAACTGACGCCAGCACAAAACAAAAAATTACAAGAGCATAAACAACATCACACACCAAAACATATGGCGATGATGAGACGCTTGATGCGTCAAGGATCGTCATTTTCACAAGCACATAAAATGGCACAAAAGTCTGTCGGCAAATAATTAACATAGTGTTGCTTCGCTTACGCCTTAGCCTTCTTAATATATATAGCGTTCTCTGTTTCTACGCCGTGTCCAAGTATCTTGGCGTGCTCTTCTTGAGCAATTTTGGTATCTAGAAACTTATGACTGCTTACAATCTTACGCACCATTGTTGTGGAGATATTCTTTTGAATATATTTTTGCGAGTATTTAATCAATAGTTGCGATAGATAGTTGGCACTGATTGGAAACACAACATCACCCATTCGTAATTTATGGATGCGAATATAACTCCGTAGTATCTTATTGAGTTCAGCATCCTTGATGGGGATTCGATTTTCACCATACTTCTTGCTTGTTTTATACACATTGTCAACAATCATAAATTCATCCTTATCCTTTACCAAATAATTTCTATTCATCTTATCTTCCTGTGTGAGTTGTTGTTCACGCTTAGCAGTTGTAAGTGTTAGACCAGCAAGATCATTTCTAAGTGGGTATCTTATGAGAATCTGGAAGATAGTCGATACCATCCGTATGTTATCATCGCCACGCTTTTCCTGAAAGGTAACATCACGCTTGAGTTTCTTCACAAAGTCTTCCAACTCGGTCATCGTGATAAAATTGTCAGACTGCTTGTCGCTGATCACACCTGTCTTTTGCTCCTGTTGATACTTCTCATTAAGTTCTGTTGCCCAAGTGTCATACTGATTGATGTGTTCGTGTAAATCGCCATCCACATCAATGGCTGACAAGAATGCCGACACTCCAGTGTAAGCATTCCTTTGACTGGTGTAAGCAAGATCTGACACCAGCGTCTTAACAAGTGGTGGATCCTGAAGGAACGCGAAGTCAGTCTTGTTGGCTTTTTTCATCAGCTTTTTCACCTGTTGCCAGTATGCCTTGATGGTGGATGCCTTCAAATGGGGTCGCCATTCCAAAAGTGCTTCTCCAACATACTGCTCCATTGTATCCATTTCGGCTTTAGTCATCCACACCATTTATTCTCTATATAATCTATATAGACAATTATGTTTAAATCAAATTTTAGTTTAGAGTTCGTTGTCTCTGTGATTACAACTAGCACACAATATCCCACGAACATTATACCCTTCTATATGATGATCGTGATCCAGACATCTCTTAACACCTTGTAAAGATGCCCCACAGATATTACAATTTGTTGTGGTTCGATACCACTCATAGAGTTCATCCCACTCACCATCACATTTTATTCCTTGTTGTCTCCATCCGTGGATTCGCGCGTTCTTTATTCCTTTTGGTGTTGCGTTATACTCCTTGTTATATGCCTTCGTTTTGTCCTTGTTGTCGTCTTTCCACTTCTTCGCCTTCGTATAATACTTCTCCCTGTTCTCTTCTCGCCACCACCTATGATACTCACGCACTTGGATTGGATCATCCCAGTCCATTATTATCTATCTTTACTTATATAGTTGGAAATCTTTAAATCTAACAATTTCTTCAATGAAGACATTCACTAGCTCTTGTGGTCGCCAGCCGTGCCCCTTGCGTCGATCCATCTCTCTACGACTGAAATAAAAACAAGCGTTATCTTGGTCGTCAAATTGATCACACATCTCCCAGATGTATGAATCTCCATTACAAGTCCAGATGATGAAACACCGAGCAAATGGATCTTCTTTCTTGATTTCTAGATATCTATCGTATTTCACCCTGTCAAAGAATAAGTCGCCGTATGTTCCAAACTTGATATTTCTCTCCTTGTGTTCAACATAGAAGTGCTTCTTGTCATTCACCCAATCAAAGTTATCATACTGCGATGTTTTGGTGAGATCACCGAAAACCTTTTCAAAATCTTTTACGCGTTCGCTTTCGGCCTTTAGTCCTTTCTTGAGATCTTGCTGTAATGTATTTGACATTTGTTTCTATAACCTTAGACATATCTTTTTTTCGCTCTTTGAACGCATCCTTCCGTTTGAGACGAAACTTATCCTTGATGATAATGACTTCCATCTTTCCAGCATCTACCATATTGAATTTCTTAACAAGCAGATAAGTTGTGACCAGAGCAGATATTTCATCTGGTGTCAGTCTCCTTGTGGGATTTTTATTCTTGTCTTCAATGATCTTGAGAAATGATTTACCAAAGACCATCTTTTGATATTTCAATGATAATCCTTGTCCACATCCGTGTCTAAACAACGGCTCAGCATATATCTTGTATATCTCACGCTCATCGTCTGTCTCCACCCACAGACTACAAAGACGCTTGTCGTTAAGGTAAAAGTCTGCTTGATAATCCGCCATATCTGTCTCTCTCTGTATATCCTTATCAAATTTAATGGGATCAAATTTAACTGAAATCCAACACAAACTCGCCGTGCTTGATCGTGACATTGTTTAAGATCACACTTTTGCTGATTTTCTTTTCATCTATCTCACGCTGGACTTGTGGTGAGACAAATGGTTCAAATGTCTGTCCGTAAAATTTACTATCACTTTTCATCAATCGACACGCTCGTCTTACACTTGGTATATCTCCAAAGTTTTTGATGTAGAGTATATCATCTAAAAGTGTCTGTGTGTCTTTGTAGTCGCTCACCTTCATATCATAGCCGTGGTTAGCATAAAAGATAATACGCTTAGCAATACGCATCACTTCACCCTTCTCTTTGATTGTCAATGTCTTTTTTGGATTTACTTTAGCTAAGTAAAACTTAACATCTTGTATAGACTTCAACTTGTAATGATTATTTTCTTTGAGACTATTTGTGGGATGTTCTTCAATCACTTTGATTAGTTTTGCCTGTAATGATTTCTTGTTGTCGCTATGATTAAACACCACTGGCACATCACAGAAATTTATGAGATCAATCAAGTCAGTCTTTGAATGAGATTTATGTATGTATATATCCATCTATATCTTAACAAATAGATAAGATATAGAATTTAAACGAGTTATAATATTACCAAGGCGAGAATGTCCAACCCCCACCATCTGTCTCTTCCTTTGCTGTGGCAGAAAAATCTTTTGGTTTGACTAAGGCCTTAATAAAGGATACATCACGCTTGATGTCGCTTGTCTGAGTAGCGATGGTTCGTAGCTCTGATAGTTCGTGTCGCATTTCTTGTAGTGTGTATTTAATGGCACTTACATCATCATACAAATCCAGTAGCATATCTCGGTTCGTCTGTTTTTGACTCATAGCGTGTATCCTATACTAAGGATAATAAAATATATGGGATATCAAAAATATTTAGTTAGTTCTACCAAGTGCGGTCTGTCCAGCAGTTGCTAACCCTACCTTTGCTTGCTGAGATTGTGCCGTCGCCACATCCTGTGCTTCTTGACTCGTGTCGAGCGTCTTTGACCCTTCTTTATCTTCCTGAGACAAAGTGTCTTCAAAATCACCGATTGCTCCAGTAACACCTGACACCAGACCTGCCACACCCCCTAGTAATTCAAGGGGCGGAAAGAAAGCACCACCGATATCTGCGACACCCCCAATGATACCTGAGACATTACTGACTTTCTCCAAAGCATTATTACCTTCAATATGGAGACCGCCTTTAAGATCGGCGGCGATGTCGTTGCCAGCAATTACGGCTCCACCGAGCATCCCTGCTCCCTTGCCTAATCTCTCTGCTGTTTCATCACTCATTCCAATTGCCTTCTTTGCTCCATCATACAACCGACTACCTACACCACCCTTACCATCCTTACCCAACACTTCAACTTCTTGCTCGGCTCTGCTGGCCATTGGATTGAGTTCGGTAAGCGGTTCACTTGCTCCACGACTTACTGATTGACCAGCCCCAATCTCACTGGATCCTGCTTCACCCAGTTTGACAGATGCTGGGTTGGTGACTCTACCACCGATTTTGTTGACATCACCATTCGCCCACGCTTGATACGATTTGATTTTTGCTGGCATACTACTGACAGCAAAAGCATTACCAATTTGATCTTTAATCTCACGCAGTTGTCCTGCTTGTTGGACTTGTTCTACATTACTATCACGCTGTTCTTCAAAGTTTTTCTGGGCATCACTCCAGTTTTTACCGAGAGCAGACACACGAGCTCGTGCGTCTGCTTGAGCACTTTCAAGACCACGACGACGAACATTACCCTGAGAGATAGATCCAGCAGAAGTGCTATATAAATCCATCTAGTATAGTTATTCACTATATATATTTCTAAGATGAAGATTTATAGTAAAAGTTATTTCTTTGCTTGTGTCTGCTTTGCTTGCTCTTCTTCTTCCAACATCAGTTGCTGGATATATTGTGCTTGATTATAGATTGCTTTCTTCTTTCTTGACACTTTGATAAGAATGGTTGATTCACCATCTATCACAGCATCACTACCATCTGGATCTGTTATCTGGATGCGGACATTACTCAACCTTGTATGTTTATTCATTGTAAAGACCATATCTGTTGCTCCTGTGTAAAAGAAATCACCGATGGCGGTTGTCTTTGGACAGATACCCAGCAGTGGTAATCTTGCGTGGTCAATACCCCCTAAAAACTGAGATCGTGGCACAATATCACACCGAACCCCATAATATCCACGCACCATACTCAAGGGCAATCTTTGGGCGATAAGTTTCATAGATTCGGTCTTGACATTCAAAGGTGGATAGTTTGCCATCATCGTGAATTGTGTTGTGGATCCAAGTGAGTCGTCGTGTGGAAACGGACCACTTCTCCCTGCTCTTGCTTGCTGGGATCCATCATTACCGACACCGCTGACATCGGTTCGTAGCAGATATGTTTGAGCGAAACAAGGATTATCTGTATAAATTGGATCACCCATTGGGTTTGTAACCCAGTCTTTACTATCTGTGGCAACAATTTCACTATTGGTTGTGACAGCAGATAAACTATTGACATTATCGCTGTCAATTCGTTCAAGTCTCGAGTTTGTTGTGGAGTGAAACTGAGCATATGTAAATCCAAGAATCCCCCATATCCCTTCATCCCACTGAGATTCTGGCCATCCAAAGTCTTCAATAAATATCCCACCCTTACTATCATACACATTCCAAGGGATAAGATTGTTATTTAACATTTGATATCTTTGTGGGGTGTCAGCAGATCCAGTTGTGATGTTGTATTTATTCGCTGGCGTGTTCCCAATTCGTTTTTTGCCTGGTTCATTTGGGATGTCTCCTGCGGATGGATCTGGATATTGTCCGTATCTCCCACCTAAGAAAGTGCTTCTGCGAATATTAAAGTTCGCATTTTGATCGCCTTCACGAGTGCCAGATCCATTTGTCGCGAATAATTGTGGGGGGTTATTATTCATCGGTGCTCTGTCTGGCGTGTAATCAAGATATTGTTCTTGTGGGTTAAGTTTATAGACCACAGCATCTGCTTCACCATTTCGGTCTGGTGAGACATTTGAAAGGGGATACGATGAGTCGTTATCATTACCGATGTTTTCTGGATTGTGGAGACCTTGAATATTGAAATGATTACCATCAAAGACTATCAGTGGCTTTGGAGATCCCATATACAATTGATACATAAACTTTGTAAGATCAAACTTGGGTATGGGGAATTCACTTGCCGTCCAAGACACGGATACCATATCAGCGGGATCCGCGTTGTCTTTACCCAGTGTCGGTGCCCACGCTGACCGCATCGTAGAAGCACCACTACTTCCATAAGGGGGGACTGGTGGCATAAAACCAGTTTTTTGGACTTCTGCTTCAGCGGTTGTAAAGTTTTTCAAACTAAAACTACTGGATCGTGGATAAGGAGATTCTGGTATCCCATTCATCGGCACACAAACCACAGATGTCGGTGCTGTGAAATGTAAATCAAATCCTATCTTTGTCCCCATAACAAGCGGTTGATTACGCGAATCAATCTCTGGCACTCCAGTTGAGTCGTCAAAATACGACAGATATCTTGCTGGATATCTTGCTTTTCGTCCTTCGGTATTCGTGAGAAACTTATTAAATCTTGCGTCAAATGCTGGGTCGCCAGCGGGGACTGGAGCATTATCAACATACGGCGTGGGATACAAGACACATAACTCAGCGTTGACACCTTGACCATATTGATTTGTTGTATCAATATATTTACCGAAGCATCCATATGTGAGTTGATGGATTTGTTTATTTGGGTCTGGATCGCTTTCATCAAATATCGGTGTATCAAAGAAAGTATCCTTGTGCTCGGATTTGTATTGATAGACAAAGAGAAGAGATGCTCGACACGAGTTTACCCCAGCATCTGTGCCAGTTCTAAAATCCTTCGGTCCGCCAGCACCAGCTAAATCGGTTCTCGCAAGTCCATATCCATCACTACCCAGCGGTGCTAATGCTTCTAATTTTTTGGCGGGGGTGAAAGGCAAGAAGTTCAATTCATTCGTCCCTAAGATATCGTCGGTGGTTGTGTAACCACTTGCTGGACTATATCCATTCGCCGTCGCCATAAAATTGTTTTGATACCGATTAAAATGACACCACCGACTATTATCAACTGAATTTTCATCGGTGTATCCAGTGAAATCGCGTGGCATATTGTCCCACACTTCGGGATATTTTGCTTGTGCGTCTATGAATGCTTTCCATTTGTCAAGGTTCGTCTTGTTATATTTCATCCTGAGTATCATCGGCGAATCAATGGATTGGACGACCATAAAATCTACTGGTGTTCCAGTCAGTCCATCCCAGTTGTTAAAGAAACCAGCTATCTGTCCGCCCAAGACACCTTGTTCTTCATCACCGACGATATTGATATGAAATCCAGTTTCATAGAGTTCGGGGCGTTTAACACCGATGTAATTATAGTTCGCGATCCAAGTGCTATAGTTATCTTCGCCATCATTCACACGAGTTCCAAATCTAAAAGGATCGCTTGCTCCTGCGAAATCAACATTATACGCCCTTTGAAATCCTTGCCACACACGATAATCCATATACGAACACGACGCAACAGAAAACGGCTTGTATGTATTTGTCGCTATCGTTCGAGAGACTGGCGTTGGGAATGAATTGTTTGTTATTCCTTGTTGAAATTGTTCGTATTCAAATGTATTCGTATCTTTGATTTGTTGTAATTGTCGCGTGAGTTCATCAGCAATAAATTCACCACTATTGAACCCCCTTGGCATTTCAAGTTCTACCTTTTCCTTGAGTCTAAAATATGCTGGTGTTTTATTTTCATCATATGGTTCAACTTCATTTGGTGTTCCATCGAAAGAATCTTGATTTTCGTGAAAGTAATTATTCGCTGGAGACAAATCAAAATTCACTGGCATACCCTTACCTTGCTCGCCACCCTTATAGCCATTTTTGGGGACTGGGTTTGTTGTGAGTCTTCGTGAGAAAATAGTAAATCGTGTGTTATCCATCTTCGGTTTGAATTCAAGTTGAGTATTTTCAATAGTGGAAGCTACTGGTTTCACAACAGCACGAAAATCATCCATCATATTACATCGTGCTTGTTTGTATCTTCCTATTTGTTTGTTTCCAATAATCAGTGGTGTCGCCCTGAAACTCTCACTAGATCCAAAATCTCTTTGAAAATAACAATGTCCGTTTGTGCCATCTGTTTTAAAATCATCATTATTGTTTCTATGGTCTTGAGCGAGATCTGGAGCAAATTCTTCTTCGTTAGCAAATTTACCTGTGTGTGAAAAAGACTTTCTTGGTGCCCACATCATATTGTGGGCGTTCGCTGATTTGTAATAACCGATGACGACATTGGCTTTATTAGACTCGAGAGTATATGTCTCATCTTCTAATGTATTCCTTTCATATAAGAAACCAGTGATAGACTCCTTCGGTGCTGATATGACATTTGTCCGCTTGATATAGTTTATGGTATTTGTTTTGTTTAAGGTGACACCTTTGACATCAATCGGTCGTCCTTGTGTTCCACAGCCCCTTGCGTTTATCATAGCACTTTCCATAGAGATTGTATCGCCTGGCTCTAGATGATAGATATCAGACAGATTACAATTAAACATCGCATTGTTCTCGTTGTTTCCTGACAATGCTTCTTCACTTGCTTGTCTATTACATTCTATGATTTCAGACTCTGTGTAGTCGTTGGTCGCCATCTATACTATAGTATGGATATATATATTTATACTAGATAAAAAACGCACCTAATCTAAACATAATGATAAGACTATCTCCTTGAAAGTCTATCTTTGAGTCGTTTAACTTCGGTTCGTTTTTGGGCACCATACTCTTGAGCACACTTGAATTGACGCTTGACTTTCTCTAGCGATGTTTCAAGCGTGGCGATTGTCTCTTCGTGTCTTTTGATAATATCGTCGCGTTCATCTATCTTTGCGGTCAGTTCAGTCTGTGTCTCTCGGTGGTTTCTATGTTGAAATTTAAACCCTTCAAAGTTGTAATACAATTCTATATTCATCAAGTCTAGTTCTCCCATAAGGAGTTTTTTCTTCCACCTGCTAACTTGGACATCCTTGATATTTTGTGGGCTACCGCTGTGAGAAACTTCATAGATATACTTCTTCATCCAAATCAGTTTGTCGTCTTGTGAGAGATCGTAAAAGTCTATGTCGCCACGCAACCAGTCCCAAGGGAATGACGCATCCTTCATATTGATTCGAGCTCCATATGGTGCTCTCTCACGAAGAGATGCTCGTGGGTTTGGTTTCTTTGCCGTGCCGTCAAGTTTGTATTCACAAGCAAGCATATCCATAGTTCTACACAATAAGTTAAGACGCTATCAAATTTATCCGCTTTGCCAACAAAATACCCCTTGGCTCGGTGGTTTTGTTATAAGGTTATCTATCTATCTATCTATACAATAAGTTAAGAGTCAATCAAATTTATGCTCTAGTGGTGGCCGTAAATATCCTTGCCCTTGGTGTAGTGCTGGCGGTAGTGTCCACCAGTAAAGTTCGCATCTTGAACCTTCTTGTAGATGACTTCACAGCACTTCAGCACAATCTGTTCGTTGGCACCAAATCCAATGAGTTGCTTGGCGACATAAGTGGATAGACCAACACTGGAATAAATCGTGGCAACCATATGATCCGTGAGCTCGTCCATCTTGCTCTCAATGAATTCGTCCATCTGGCTTCTAGACATAATCTGAATCCATCCACCTTCACTACGCAATCCACGACCAGCCGATTCACTCTTGTCAAGGAAGCACTGGTCTACTTCGCTCCAGCGAACTTTAGACCTGACACCCCACTTGTCGGTGAGAGATGTCTTGTAGTTTTGGGGTTTCTTCATCTGGTCTTTCTCCTTGACCCATTGGTCGTAGATCTCGTCTGGAACCATTGTCAGTGGCTCTTGCTCCTTCTCCGCATCTTCATCGGGGTTGCGGTGTGGAGAGATCTTGTCAAGGATCCACCATAGTCTGGCAAGTGCGTAAAGCCACATCATAAGATTACCAAAAGCGTTGCCGACGATGTGGACGACCGCGTTGTGAAGTCCACCTGGCCTGACATCTCCAATGCGGAGTCGGTCAAGGACAGCCTTCATCAAGTCGTCATATTGCTCCTTCTCATTAGCAATACAAACATCCCACGCTTTCTCGATATCTCTCTTCTCTTGTTCAACCCACTTGATGAATCCATCGTGGTCATCAATGTGTTCGGCCTTAGCCTGGGCAATCCTACCCTGATGAGTCTCTATTATAAGATTCAATTCAGCGGTGGTGCCCTTGACACCGCGAAACATAGTTTCAAAGGTAGACATAGTGTGAAGTTGTTAACAAGTTGTGAAGAAGTTGTGAAGAGTTTGCCGAGTGTGTTGCTCAGTGTCTAAGAGTTTTTTTGGGGTGCCTATCAAATTTATCGTATTTCTTAAAATTATGGGGGCGTATCAAATTTTTACAATTTCTTAAAAATCTGTGAATTATTTTTAGAGTGGTA